>JGI24006J15134_10000149_pt1 | contig 55722 bp, 69 predicted proteins | sample LinPmetageLP53_FD_15134 | JGI IMG/M metagenome (IMG submission 15134)
TTGACCCTGTCCCTGTCCTTGACCTTGTCCTTGACCTTGTCCTTGTCCTTGACCTTGTCCTTGACCTTGTCCTTGTCCTTGACCTTGTCCTTCACCTCCAGCGTCGGATTCGCCACCACCTTCGGTGCCACCGTTTCCAGAACCTGCATCAGATTCTTGGTAATCTGGGTCGTAAGCATCAGGGATACCATCACCGTCGGAATCGGAATATTCTCCGTCATTTGGGTCTGTTGGGTATGCATCAGTATTATCTGGTTTTCCATCTCCATCAGTATCTGAATTATTGGGATTGGTGCCTCTTGCATATTCTTGGGCGTTGGTTAAACCATCACCGTCAGGGTCTGCATTACCGTCGCCACCATTAGTTGGATTTAAACCGTTGTTAACTTCCCAACCATCGGGTAGTCCGTCACCATCTGAATCTGCATTATTCATGTTTGTTCCATGACTTTGCTCTTCGGAGTTTGTCAGTCCATCACCGTCCCAATCTGCCCCTCCATCTGAAGGGTCTAGTGGGTCGGAACCATCTGCTGCAATAGCACTAAGGCTCATGAGTAACAGCATAATTGCTGTAAAAATCGTTTTACTTGCTCTCTTAATTTCATATATATTATTTTCTTTCATTTCTTTTTCACTTTTTTTTTAATTTCATAGGGAACCCGCTGTCCCCTCTATTTTTTAAATTGAATTAATAACTATTTAAACCTTACTGAAGGCTTGGAGTTTTAATAAGGACATATCTCATGTATTTTTGACCAGTTACATCTTTCTTCCATTCATGTGTGAAGATATAACCATCTACCTTTAAATCCATAATTCTTCTAGGTAAAGACCTAATCTTATAGACTGCTGCAGCCTCTACCCCTGTAATACTTTCCTTTCTTTCAAAATGCTCTTTTAACATATCTTTTTGGCTTACCATTTTTTCCACCTAATATTATATGGTATTTCATACCTTTATAAAGTTTTAGATTACAATTCTTCATCATTGATAGGTTGTAATATAGGATAACTAGTTAGCCCTACTGTATCTTCATCAGGCATTAACCTTCCTGTGGCTCTTTTTATATCATTATCAGTTTTGTGAGTTCTTCTAATTGCTTCAATATGTTCTTCTTCTTCAGCATTCCATCTGTCAAAAAATCTAGATATAGACATATATGCAGGACCAGATAAAATTCCCAATACTGCAATATATGCTTCTATATTTTCTCTTACTTGTTCATTTACAAATGCAGTAGTAATTAATTCATAGGAGAGAATCATAAATGCAAAAATTAGAGGTAAAGAAACTAATGCAACCATTAAAGAATTATAGGTAATTCTAATATCCCAATCTATTCTCAATTCATCACCTCTTTACAAAACCAATCATTCAATCCCAAACTTTCATAGATTAAGTGTGCCATAAACCCAACTAAAAATGTTCCAAAATAAGCAAACCAAATACCTTTAATAGGCAATAACATAAGTGTTGAACCAATTACTAATGTAGTAATGCCCACTACAAAAGATTCAATAAATATATTCCTTTCTGCCATCATAACACCTATGGTTCTAATTCTCTGTTAAGCCATTTTTCTTCGATATATTGTTGTTCACCATCTGCATCCTCCCACATAGCATACCAATAGAAATCATAATGTGTCGTATTATTTACAGAAAAATTGTCTAACTCTAAAAATCTAGGGTCGTCAGCATATCCTTGAATGTAATAGGTTTGTGTAACCCATTGTAGGGGTCCTGTTGCATTTGGTCCACTATTCGTTTCATTTACATGATACACTAAGAATTGAACGGTCACATTGTAACCTTCATAGTCGTTTGTATCTTCGCCACAATCAAGGTCGAAACCTACTGTGGCAGTTGTGCTATTGGTAGAGATTTGAATGATGAAAAGATTAATCTCACATACTTCAGGCTCTGGCTCTTCCACATCTATACCCCACATCATAATACTTTCAACAACTGAATCATCTTCCATATCATAAGCAGTAACTATTGGAGTCCAACTATCTCCTACGGCCACACCGTCAAATGTGTGGGAGAAATCTTCGGGTTGGCTAGAGTCTAATAATTCCCAAGATGTCGTATAATTTACTGGCTGTCCTGGTTGTTTTAGGAATAAATCTATTTCAACGCCTTCCTCACAACCCTCATTTGGAACTATTCTAAATGCAACCAATATTGCATCTTGTTCTGCATCTTCTGCTACATGGCCTCTATAATGGTTAATAATTTCAACTTCACAATCTACTTCTGGAGGGTATTCACAAGTTCCATCATCTTCTGTTGCTTCTGCATCATAATTAGTCGCTGAGGAATCTGTGCAACCATAGATTACATCTTCAATTTCATCAATTTCTACTTCATTTGACATTTCACAACAATTCTCATTACCATTAACTGTTCTAAATCTAAATTCAACCTTCCAATTACCATCTTCCAAATCCTTCAAACCATCATAATTTTCAACCTTAATATTAGTAGTTCCAACCTCTGAAATCCAAAATGTTTCAATATCATCATAATCAATAGATTCTACAAAGTCATCATTTAAATAAGTTGAAATCATAACTTGAATTTCTACTCCACAACCATTTTCATCTTCAAAATCTACTTCAACTGTTAAATCATCAGTATTTGTGATTAAAATTAAATTACTATAACTTGGTAAGGGAACACAATCCTGTTCAAAATAATAACTATTTGGAGAATCCCAATTCCAATTTGAACCATCATAGGTATCAAATCTAAATTGAATGGTGTAGTCGCCCTCTTCTAAATCTTCAAATGTATGATAAATGTCGTATGATTCTCTAAAATCAATTCCAAAAATTTCATCTTCATCATAATGTTGTCCGTCTTTAAATAGGTGGACTCTAAAATCACCTTCCATTTCGTGAGGGCATTGGAAACTTGAAAAACTACCTACGATAAAAAGAGTATTTGGTTGTCCATCATCTGTATATGATGAATCACTCCATTGCCAATCACAAGATTGAGGGGGTGGGCCGCCACCGCCTCCATTATTATCATCCCAATAACAACTTCCATCATCCCAAGAAGCCATAGAATCATAATTATCTGCATCTGGTGCGGTGCAACCACCATAATCCATGTAATAATCATCATCATAATTATCATCATCATCATCGGAACCAAACCAATTAGTCATACCAAAGGCCTCCATACTACCTCCTGTCAATAATAAAAACACAGGAACGAAAATTATAGCAATTTTTTTAATATTTTCTGCCTTTCTATGGACTGAGGCGATTGCCCTATCTACAATGTCACCATCTAAGGTAGTTTCTACTTTAACTTCAGTAGAATTTTCACCACCATTTAATACACTATTTTCTGATACCTCTTGATTAATACTTTGAACTGTAGTGATTAATTCAGCAGCCTCTTTCAACTGAGTAACTAAATCCTTCTCTTCTGTTCTGTGTGAGTTATTTACAATGCCATCATCTAATAAATCAGCCAAAACATCTGCCTCATCCCTACCTGTAGCAGCAGCCACCACTTTGGCTTGTTCGGCTAGTTCAGTTATATCATCAGTTCCATCTTCTTTAGACATATATAGTAATATGTTCTTTAGATATTTAAAGATTATTTAATCAATACACCGAAATCTTTATAAACTATTAACCTTTAGGACTGTTTGAGGGAAACAAATATGGAAGATAATAGTTGCTTTTGCTGCGGGGCTGAAATGGAAAAATTTGAAACTGAACAATATGTATACCACTACTGTTTTAAGTGTGTAGAAGGTTCACAAAATAATACCAAAATCATGGAAAACTTTGCATCAGAGTATGAAAATAAGTAAAATAATGCAAAAGGTTTAAATACATATGGAAGGAGTTGATTTTTATGGAAAAGGTTATATATTGTTGGAATGGATGCATTGATAAGGATACGGATTATTATGTTATTATGCAATCTATCGTGATAGGTGATGATGATTTTATGTTCTGCCCAGATTGTAATGAGGCTTGGGAGCCAGATTATGAGCAAATACCTCATGGTCCACCTCATAAGCAAAGGATGGAAGGTATTGCAAGATTTATTGAAGAAAAGGAGCAAGATTGATATGTGTGGGGCGATACCTACGCCATGTATTTTTTGTGGAAAGTATTGGAGAATCGAAATTTGCGATTGTCAAAGTAAATAAATTGATAATTAAGTCATAAATTATCAAATAATGGAACTTTAGCATAGTTTGGTTAATGCATTCGGCTCATAACCGAAAGACCATCGGTTCAAATCCGATAAGTTCCACCATTTATTATTAATTAACCTACGAATGGGTAAATTTTATCAACTTTATCTGCAAATCTGGAAAAATTCTTAATATTTTTGTAGGCTAAAATCCAAAATGCAGCCATATAAACTGCTAAATTGGCGTTTGAAATATATCCTTCATCCCATACATCATAATGATAGTCTCTTATAAATTTACTATATCTTTCAGAACCATCCAAATCAGTATCGATATACCAACCAGTCCACCATTTTGGTCTTAACTTTTGTTTACCAGCCAATTTCTTAATTTTAGATTTCGAGGGGTAATATTTACTAAAATCGGGAGATATTATATATAATAGTGAAAGTGAACCCATGAAATATAATAACTTATTACTCCACCCAAATCTATTTTTTAAATATGGCCAAATCAAGCCCCCACAAACTACAAATGTAATGTAGTCATTTGGGAATTTTAAATTTGTAGTAGATAATAATCCTTGAAATCCTTGTTTTTCATAGATTTTGAGAATGTTCTGCCTGTCAAACAGCCCCCATAGGCCATCGGTTTCAGTCGTCGATAACTTGTCTAACGCCGAAGTAAACAATCCTATACCACCAAATGTAGCAAAACCTATCAAAGCAGATTTAATTGAAGATTGCAAATAATTAGACATTATAAGACCCCTAGAATTGAAGGTCCCCTCTTCTTAATTTTCCTATCCCTTGAGATATATTATTCATAAACGATTCAAAATCGCTAGAATCCCAATTGTTAATATCTTTAGAAGAATTTTGAATTAAATTGTTTAAATATCCAATAGTTTCATCATCAGTCATATTTTTGAAAGAAGGGTTTCTCATACTTTTAACAGGGGGTATGAAATTAATATTTAATCCTTTGACATTGACAATACCTTTACCATAATACCAATTTTTATCAAACTTAGGTGAGCCATCCTTATTTCTTTCCTGTAATGGATATCTCAATAATTCAGCCTTACCATAAGATGTAGCATATTTCTTTTCAAATTTACTAAACCACCATCTTTTAACCTCGTCGGGTTTATATCCTTTCATCCTCAGTGAATTTATAGTAGGTAAATCTTCATGTTTCCAGTTCCCATTAAATGGAGGGTTTGCAACAATTTTTGCTAATGCAGAAGAAGACATAGTGTTTATGCCCTTTGTCTTACCAGTCTTTGGGTCTTGATATGATAAATATTTATCCATATCAATAAAATTAAATCTTGGCCAATATAAGAAGACAGGCAATTCAGAGTTAGAGTGCCAATCCCCCCATTTACTAAATACATAGGGGTAGAAGAAATGGTAAAACTCCTCTTGCTCTATTAAATCAGCACCCCTTACTACATGTGATGTGTTTAAAGCCCAATCATCAAATGGACCTTGATACCTTAGAGAGGGCCACAACCTAATTCCTGGATGTCTTGGGTGAGCATTATTGCATAATCTCATAATCCTAGCATCTTGGAATTTCCTAGCCCTTGTCTCAGACATCAAATCAATAGATAATTCTTGAATGATGGACGGAGATAGCCTTAGTCTAATCTCAGGCAACGGTGCTTGGTCATCTTCTACAATATCTCCATCTTCTGAAACATAAAAAGATTTTTGATTACTAACTAACCATTGAAATTGTCTTATGTTGTCTTCTACACTTTTACCTCTACACCTTTGTAAATTAGATTCGATAGTAGTTCCAGGATTCCCCTCTACTAAATAAGCCATTCCACCACCCATCCTGCCCTTATACTTCATATCCATCATTCTCATCACTCCCTCATAATGTTCTAAATGGTTATCACTAGCAATATATGTAATGTCAGGAGATTTTCCAGAAATCCATTTATAATCTTCAAAAACTAATGAAGATTTATTTTCATAAAACTCAGCAATAGGTGGTTTTTGGTCAGGGTCAGTATCATCCAACCTTAATACTGATTTTGAATTAAATCCTGCTTCTTTATATTTTTCAACATATAGTTCATTGACTAATATGCCTAATCCATGAGCCATAGTTAACGCAGCATTAGGGTTGGGTGCCATCCTTAAGATGTATTCATCTTTGCCTTTTGGTAATGGCGGTAGATTTTTAAAAGGTGTTCCAGTAAACTTTGGATTTCTCTTTTTAACAATAGGTGTTCCTTGTTCATAATTCCTAGACTCTTGATTCAAAGCACCCATTAGTTTTCCTTTATCTTGGTTGCTAACACTAATTTGAGATAAAATTTTAGGCATTAGACTTCCAATGCCTTTTGGATTTTGCCCTGATTCGATATATTGCTTAACAAGACTTTTTACTGACGCTGGTAATTCATTTCCTTGAACCCATGCTTCTGCACTATAATTTCTATTACTTGTAGATTTATCGCCAATTAAAAATATTGAGGCAATACCTGCTAAAATTGCAGCACTAACTCCTATTTGCGATTTATCCATATAATCTAGTTATTCTTTCAGATATTTAAAGTTAATCTATATTTTGTTTATTAGAAGATTTCAGATTAAAAACCCAAAAGTTTAAATCCTTTAATAACTTCAAATTATAGGTGTAATAAATATTTATTAATATTACTTAGCCTTGTAAACTACTAGTCCAGTCTTTGTCTTCTTCTTAACATAGGTCTTATCATTATATTTAAAAGAAGCAGCATCACTCTTTCTAGCCTTTTGAAGCGCTTTCATATATGCATTCATTTTTTTCGCCATAATAAAAAATAGTAGTTCTAACTATTTAATAGTTCTTATAAGTAATATAATTCATAAAAACAAGCCATTGAAACAAAAATCATTCCAGCAGAAGACATTAACATCATACCTTCAAAAAATCTATTCATATCTAGACTTTGAGATATAGCATATAAACTAATGCCTGTGGCTAAACAAGTAATCCCCATAACTAATTGTGCAGATTTCATCCCACTAAAAACATCATCTATATTACTCATTATAGTTCCTGTCATATAATTAACCTCCTCAATAAATAACCTTTGCTTCTTTCAAATATGAATATGCTGCAACTCCACCACTAATTACAACTACAGGACCTAATACCATCCCATTAAAATGAGACTCTCCTTTAATAATATACGGTAATGAATGTGCAGACTCTAGAATCCCTATAAACATCATTCCAAGCGCCACAGTATATCCTACTTTATGGATTAATTTTTCTTCCTTATTATAAAACTCTTTAGGATAATTCCTCATGATACCACCCACCTTTTAATACTTTTTCCACTTCTCTTATAGGTTCTACAAACCCACAATTTACCATTGCCGCCCCTCATTACAGTTCCACTATTTACTGAAGTAGCACTTGTCGAGGGAGATGGTCTTTTCCCCCTAAATATAGTATCCGCAGCCATTGTCTCTCTATATTTTTTAGCATCTTCTCTATCTCTATCAATTTCGCCCTTGGCTTTTATTCTTGACATTCCTAGTATAATCATGGCTAGCGATATAAAAATACTAAATTGTCTAAACTCTCCTGTAGATAAAAAGGCTTGAGCACTCCTAGAGATGCCTCCTATTCCTGAAATTATAAAAAATAAACCTAATAATGACATGTATTACCATATTTCAATTTGATATATAAAGGTTTAGACTTCTAACTACCAAGCGTCCATCCTAAAATCGTTATCCTTCCTAAAAATATTCCAGATAGAAATAGATATAATGAACAATATAAATGACCCAAAACAAAAATATCCTGAATATAGCAAATAACTAGGCATACAGTTTAATTATTATTTATTCTATTTAAATCTTATTGAAAATGGCGGGCGTATCAGGAATCGAACCCGAATCTTCGGCTTAGAAGGCCAAAATGCTATCCATTACACCATACACCCATCATTTCAATTAGAAAAATACCTTTATAACATTTAGCATACTATGCCTCTATCCTTTGCAGTAGGTTTTTTATTCCCATAGGGGATTCCCCAAAAGTTATGGAAAAACTTAGCGTAATTATACCAAGAATAGATATAATATATCCCATACTCGGCATTCATCTTCTTTTCCATCTTTCTAAATACTTTACAATGTTCGTGAGTATCCATCCCTTCGTGATGGTAAAAATAATGATGTATAAACTCGTGAATAATTGTGTGCATCCTTTCAGCAACTTGCCATTTATGCTCTATTTTTATTGGTATGTTTCTATCATTGCCTGATATCCTACAAGTCTGCCCATCAAAAACAATATATTTTCCAAAATTGGCATCTTCTTCATCCTCATTAGGCCAAAATGCACAAGCACTAACTCCCTCTCCTGCAAACCATTCGACCCATTTCTTGGATTTAACAATAACTTTAATAGGGGGGACTTCATACTCGGCACACATGGCATCTACAAAATCTTGCACTTCTGAACACGAATCTACCTTCGGCCATTTCTTAATCTGTTTAGTAAACATAACTATCACTACATATCCATACTAGGTGCAGTATATTAATGTTTCGGTGATTTTGACTAATCCTTTATAAGTAAGTGACTAATTGATTAATTATAAGGTCTAATACACTTATCATATATATACTTTGCTAAGTTGGCAGTTAGTAGTCCAAACTCCATCTTTTCTAAAGGTAATTCATTATATATCTTGGCAAGTTCACCCCATGAAGAAGGTTTATAAATCTCTAATATAGAATATACGATAGTAGATAATTCATTCATAACTTTAATTTCATTATCACCATCTACTATTGTTGTTTCTAAGTCAAACCATTTCATTTTACAATAGAATGCAGGAATAATATTTTCAATATGGTATTCTTCAAACCATGTTTTGTCATTTAAAAATTTATATATTGACCTATTAGTTTTCCAATAAGTAGTATCTATCATATCATTTTCATCTTTAACTTGTGTTTTAAGTTCTTTGAAGTAAGAGATAGCAATATTTTTATAAAACTTACCATAAATTTCATCCCAATTATCTGGATTCTCCATCTTATCATAATATTCTCTTTGAATTGGTAAAAAATCTTTACTTTTATCTAAATACCTTATAGTTGAATTAAATAATGACCTTAATAAATCAATTTTAGTAATTTTATATGAGTTTTCAGTATTGAATAATATCCAGTCAAAAATTAAAGATTCAGAATAGATTACATCAGTAACACTCTTTCCAGTCATATCAAAATCTTGAGGTGTAAATACCTTCCTTTTAATTAATTGATTTCTTATTTGTTTTATTGAATTATCTAATGCGATTCTCCTATATTTATATAAAAAGTCATAAGAAGGTTTACTAGATTCATAATTTGGATTTGCAACATCTATAATTTCATAACTTTCATTAAAGTTCTTATGAACTTGGAATCTTTGGGAGTTCCATTCATTTTTACAAGTATTCAATATTTTTCTACTTTCTTTATCTAAAGATAATTGCAACCTTTCATAAATATTTGATACTGTGGGTCTGTGTATGTAAGTATTATCATAAAACATAATCCAGTCTAATTGTCTAGGATTCATTTCATTGTTGTAATATTTAAGGTTCTTTGAAGTATCTATTTCCACATAACAATCTTTACTAATACACTTTAGTATAATATCTTTTCCATTTTTATATTCCATGAAATCTGTCCCCTTACATTTAGGGCAAGATTGAATGTCTCCTCCTTGATTTTCATTTTCTGTCAATTCTGAAATAGTTGTGCCATTATCGTCAACTATAATATTATCTGGGAAAAATTGGGAATATGCATTTTCATCTTTAATTAATTGAATAACTTTGTCCCTTGATTTATTCAAAGTATTCCTAACAGCATCAGTTAGATTATCATTCCAAATGCTGTGCCCATACCCCATATATTTATCATATTCATAATTTAATTTTTTGTAAGTTTCTAATTCAGTTTCTGACATTCTATCTACTAATAATCTCCTTAGATTCTTAATATCTCTATTATTAGATATTATATTAAAATTACTAAACATCATTGAATCTAAAGTATAAGAAAACCACCCATTTACCCAAGTTTTTATAGGAGTTTTTGATGAATCTGAGACTACTTTTCCAATTTTCCAATTAAACAAAAGTAAATTAATTATTTTCCTATAATATTCAATTTCGTTGACTTGCTTATCTTCCCACTCTTCAATTTCTTCTGCAAATTCTACATACCAATCTACATAATCTCTATAATCTCTCATGGTTTGATAATCATAATCCTTTAATATTTTAGATTTACTTACATCCTCAAAACAAATCTCAGTAACAATTTTTTCTAATGATGTGGAATAATCTTTTTTACTGTCTAAAGTTCCTGCCAATTCTTTAATATCTCCACTAAATGATAATTTATATTTCTTTTTAGTTAATAAATTAGTTAATATATATTCCCAAGTTGCAGGTATATTTTTATCAATCATACAATTAGCAATTAAATCTCTGCAAATAGTAGTTGCTTTTTCTTCTGAAACGCCATAATAAGAAACAATATGTTTTATTGCCTTTTTATTGTATTTCATAAGTTTTGAATATTTAGGGCTGTATAAATTAAATAAAAATCTATTCTTGCTAAATATTTTATCAATACTTTGACCATCATCTAGTGCAATTGGAATTATGATATTGTTAAAACATCTCAATAAATCGGTAGGAATATAACTAGTAGTCGAGTTCTCAAAAAATATATCTAATTCATCTTTAACTAAATATAAATCAGATGGAATTTTTACCTCTAAATATTGTTCTACTGCTCTAAAGATTATAGATTGTTGTTTCTTCAAAATTTCTGAAGGTCTAAAATAACTCCAATGGTTAATTGACTTTGAAAATTTAGGAAGTAATCCATGTTTTTTACTAAATTCTACAGTTTCATCATCAAAATCAGTAGAATCATAACTTTGGGCGATAAAATATAATAGCAAAAGATAAATTGAATCATTTTTAACATCCAATTCGCCCGAACTAGCAGGTTTTAGATATTTTTGTAAATTATTAAATCCTTTAGTAATTCTTTTCATATCATCTTTACTAATTTCAGCACCATATTCAGCATATAATTGCTGTGTTATCCCATATTTATTCAATAATTTAATCCCTGATGGTGTAGATATAATTTCAGAAATTAATTGTCTTTTAATATTCGCTCTTACTGGAATCTCTTCTTCAAATATAGCATCTTTTAATGCCTCCTCAGTTTTACTATCAAGTTTGTAATCTCCTGAACTTAATATTTTTATAGCCCTTAATATAGTTCTAGGTTGTTTTTTAAACATTTCTGAGGCATCACCCACAGATTTCAAAACGCCTTTTTTAATATCTGTCAAACCCTCAAACAAATCAACTATTTTACCACTTTTATCTATTGCTAAAGCATTTATAGTAAAATCTGCATTACTTATGTGTTCTTCTAAAGACTTAACCATTAAAGTTTTAGAAGTATATTTTCCAGTTTCATCAATTAGTGGGGGTTGGTATATTTGATAACAAGCAACTTCCCAATTCCAGTAAGTATTATTAACTTTATTATAAATTTTAGCAGCCACCATGGGTCTATATACTCTTAATTCCAAACTGTCTAATTCTTTTAATTTGCCATATACTTGTTTTTCATCTAGACTACTTACAACTTCGCCTTTCGAGTTAATTTCTTGAAAATAATTCCTTATTTCCACAGTTTGAGAATCACCCCATGAAAATGTCTTTAAGGCAGCCACCACTTGAGATGGGGTGGCATCAGTAGCAAAATCAAAATCTCTAGGTATTCTTCCTTTTAATAAATCTCTAACTGCCCCACCTACTAAATAACATTTGGCTTGTTCATAACCGAATCCTTTAGGTATTGGTGTTTGTTTATAGGATAATGAAGTTAAAGTCCTAGTAACTAATGTAGATATTGATGTGTTGTCTTTACCTAATAAATCAGATAAATGAGAGAATAATGGTTTATTAAGTTGACTAGCCATATTACATTAATTGTTTGTTTGATATATAATAATTACTAATTAATCTCTAATGGATATTTTAATTCTTTGTTACATTTTATTAAATATCTTATCTGGTCGTGTAAATCTAATAATAAAGTGCTATTTAAATATTGCATAGGATTAAGAGTTAATATAAATTTATTTTCAGCACCTTCCAATACTAAATTACCCTTAAAGTAGGCTTGGTCTAAGAAAATTTCTATATCATTTAAAGTTCTATATATCATATTTGAAAGATTTGCATCCTTATTTAATATTCTCTTAGTTGTTTTATTGATTAAAATTTTCATATAATCCCTCTGAAGTGTTTTAGATATTTAAAGATTGAGCCTTAGATTTCACAAACACCACTAGGGCAATCACTTTGGGCTGCGGCAACTACTACTTCTTGGTTTTCCAAATATTTAATCGCCTCTTCAATTTCAAGAGGAACTAATGGCTCATTACCTCTACTACCACTCCTATATACTGTAGTTCCTTTTAATTTAGGTCCATATTTTAATAGTAGTGTTCCATATTTTTCAATAGGGTAATCATTAGGAAGGTTAATAGTTTTACTTACTGCATTATCTATATGTTTTTGCACAACAGTTTGCATCCTTAAATGGTCTTCAACATCAATTTCATGTGCTGAAACGAATGATGATAAATCATAGTCTTGTTCATACAATTCTTTAAATAGGGGGTCAATTACAATTTCTTCTTTAATAACCCTTTCATTAGAGCCATCCTCGGATGCATAATACCTTCTTTTATAACCTGCGCTAAATACTGGCTCAATTCCTGAAGAAGTTCCAGCCATAATAGATGTGGTGCCTGTGGGTGCAATAGTCAATATGGCGCAATTTCTAATACCGTATTCTCTAATTTTAGCCCTAGTCCCTTTTGTAAGTGTTTTACAGAATCCAGATTCCAAAAATTTATCTGCATCAAATGCAGGGAATGAGCCCTTTTCTGCAGCCAAATATGTAGATGCTTCATATGCTCTCTTTTTAATAAAATTAAATATTTTATCAACCATTTTCCTACCTTCTGAATTATTATATTTTAACCCTAATTTAATTAAAGCATGACCTAATCCCATAATCCCTAATCCGACTCTCCTAACATTTTGGCAATTTTGCTCAATTTGCTTCAAAGGATATACATTAACATCTAAAACATCATCTAAAAACCTAACACCTAATGTAACTGTATCTGCTAATGAATCCCAGTCAATTTCATTTGTTTCTGAATCAATATGGTTAACTAAATTAATAGCGCCTAAATCACAACACCCATATTCTTCTAACCAAATCTCACCACATGGATTAGTGCTTACAAGTTTTTTATGATACCATATATTATTCATGTCATTAGCATAGCCTTGATTAAGAATACCTGGCTCTCCAGATTCCCAAGAATTGTTTATGATAATATCCCATAATTCTTTGGCCTTGACTTTGCCCATATCTTTACCACCCCAATCAAACTCAATATATTCATCATTATCTATTGCATCAAAAAATTTCTGGTCAACTAATACTGACACATTGGAGTTTTTTAATCTTTGGTCTAGTTGATATTTAATTAAAGACTTAATGATTTCATCAAAATCTCCTCCATATATATTTAAAATCTTATCTAAGTCCTCTTTAGGTAGGTTTGGATAGGTGTCATTCATAAACTCTATCAGATTATCCTTATCTACATCAACTTTGTTAAATTTCCTATGTAGGAACTCTATAATGTCTGCATGGTCGTATCTTAAACATTGCATCAATGCAGTTCTCCTACCCCCTCCTGCTTTAATAACTTCTCCTGTTTGATTAATAATTTCCATTAAAGATACTGCACCAGTAGATTCTCCACCAGTCCCTCTGATTGGCGCTCCCCTAGGCCTTATGGGGCTAAAATTCATTCCCACACCTCCACCAGTTCCTGAAATGATAAGCATATCATTAACAGACTTACCCCAACCCTCTCTAGTATCTTCTGTAGGGATTACAAAACAATTTAATAACTGACCTTTCATCCTGCCACTACCATACCAAATCCTACCGCCTGGGATAAATTTATTCTCAACCATTATTTTTGAAAATCTTTCTGCATATCTATCACTATTTTCATTTTCAGCCATTGCAATGTGTTTTGCAACTCTTAAGCAGGCTTCCTCATAAGTTTCATTAGTGGTAATCGCATACCTTTGTTTAAAAATAATCTCGGCAAAATCTTTTGGTTCATACATAATATTCATCTCTAAATTAAGACTGTAGAATCAACTATATAAGAGTTAAGTAATCAATCATTCAGGAGGGTGAAACTTTAAAACATCAATAACTCTATCAGTATAAATTCTTTTAATATCTATACCGTATACAGGATGATACGAAACACCCTTCTTCTTCGGAGTGGTTGCCTTATCTGTATTATAATATGAGCCATAATATGCTGAAGAATCTTCAGCCCCATAACCATCTAATTGATTCCAAACCTTAGCATCTTGGTTAAATTTATCATCTTTAGTTTTATCTCCAGGTTCAAATAGTTTCTGCAAACCCAAATCTTCAATATTCTTTTCACCAGTTAGTGGGACATCATCAGACCTTACAGAAGGGGATTCATCAACATTTTCATCCCCACCCTCTATTAATCTTTGATATTCAGTCCATTCATCTTCAGTTAAAGACATTACATCTTTTGCTTCTAATTCTTCTAACCTACTAACATCTTCAACATCTTCTTTAACTACTTTATCTTCAACTGGAGAAGAAGATTTAGCAAATTCAGTCAAAGTAGTTTGGCTGTCATCTTTAGGTGCTGGTAGTGCTTTAGGTTCTTCTTTCTTAGCAGGCTCTGTTTTCGATTTACTTGCCACTTTATCCCATGAACCACCTGCACAAGCCATCCAATCCTTTTGAAAATCATCCAGCCTACCCAATAATTGAGATATAGTTAAACTTTCACTTTCATCATATCCAATAGTAATACAACCACCATCATCAACATCTCCTATACTCCTTTCTAACTTTTCAGAAATATCATGAATTTTTAACTTAGTAGTTAACTTTCCTTTTTTATTACTATAATAATCTAAAACATACATTAAATCTCCCATTTCCATTTCTATTTCAACGAAATCATATAAAAATAGCATATAATCGAATGCATAATAGTCCTTTTCAGAAATACAACATATTAAATTATTTTTAGTATCAGGTGATGTGTGTAATACAATTCCAGATTCAGAATCTATTGCAACTTTAATCATATCATATGATGCATCAGATATTCTACAAAATCTGTGAACTACTCCAGGCTCTTCAGGAACTTCAGGAACTTCAGCAACTTCAGCAACTTCTGGCTTCTTATCGGTTTTTGCTACTGCCTGTTTACCCTTCTTTGAGTTTCTCTCCTCTACTCTCCTATTTTCTCCCTTTAAAGTTTCTAACCATCCCTTTATTTTATTAGGTTTTAAGTTCATACTTGTTGCAACTTGTGAAATTGCAGTTCTCGTAGGGACTCCTGCATTAATTTTAGTAATATATCTAGAATTAGCATCATTCATTAGCATTCTTTTTTTATTTTGGGTAGTCTTACCCTTTGGAACAGTTGCTGTCTTTTTAGGTTCTTCTTTTGGAGGGTCTACCTTTTCTTCAACTCTAATGGCCCCTGAATGATTTTTCTCATATTGATGTTTATTAGCATCCTTCCTGTTTGTAAATCTTTCGCCACAGGCAGGACATACATACTTACCAGTAGATGATTTCTTAGCCTTTTGTTTTTTCTTACCTGTGTATTTTTTTCTTTCAGCCATCTAATCACCTCACTATAGTCCTCTTAGTTCTCTAATTGGAATATATATCTTCCCGTATATAATGTTTTCCATTAAAGCCCTTCTTTTATTTAAATCTTTAGGATATTTAACTTTACAATATTTCTCAATCATTTCATTATATTGTGTGAGCCTTGGCAAGTGAATTAAATTATAATCTTCTGAAGCAAATTCTTCAGCACCCACCTCTACTACATCATCTTGTAATCTTCTTTGATAATCTATAAATTCATCTAATCTTATATTTCTAATATTTCTAACCATTGCCTTTACTTGTTCAGAAGCGCCTGGATAAGTAATCAATTCATAAACATAGGATATTGGTAAATCTTTTGAAAAATTATTTACAATCCATTCCTGTATTGATTTAACGGCTCTCAAGTCGATGTCATATCCTGCTTGTTGAATTTTTTCAAGAGTATCCATCATAGTCAATTCTAATATTTTGGCAGTAGGTTTAATGTTATTATAATTACTGATAAAGGTATTAAATCCAGGATTAATTAATCTATCAATTGAATCATTAACCATATCTCTAGTCCATAAATCATGCCTATTAATTACATTAAACAAATCTTGAAGTCTAAAATTATAATCGCCCACAGGACTAGTTAAATTTTTCCTTCTACCATCCGACCCTAGTGATGAAATCCATTCATATACTTTAATATAATCCTCATGATTAGTTAATGGATTTTTTAAATAATTTCTAAACATAGTTTTTAATTTAGCATTACTCATTTCTAACCTCCACTCAGGGATGATTTGTGTTCTTTTTTGCGATACAAAGCCCATAACTAATTCTTTAGTCCACCCTTCGACTGAATATCCAACTTCATTGTAGAAATCATTAGATTCTAGTGAAAAATTAACCCACTTACCACCTAATTTTTTCTTTCTACCTATATATTGGTATTCTGGAGAATCCGAAGATTCTAATGGAACTTCGTTAGCATCAATTCCAAATCTTCTTTCTAACAAAAATGCTAAATCAGATGGTTTCTTATTTTTACTTTTAATAACTTCTTGAACCTCATAAACCATTATCTTAGATTCTGAAGTGGGTCCTGTATTAGTTTCAAATTGTTGAGTGATATCTTGTATGGGATATTTTTCCCTATCCATCATATCAGGTTTATAATCCTTAATTTTCATAATATTATTATTTGCAGCCTCCCAACCATCCCAACTTTCATCACCATAATTTTCCTTTAACCAGGTTTGGGCTTCCTCTTTATTTGTAAATCCCATTTGCTGATTTGTATAACCTTGAATCCAATATTGGTCTGCGTAAGCCTCTAATTTTACCATAATTTCTTCAGGAGTATCATACAACATTGCACCTCCTTTTATAGGGTCCATCATATCTTGAGGGTATTCTAAATTAAGTTTATTAAACATATTGTTTGCCTTATCTAAATTGAGTCTATATTTTTTAATAGGTAAGTAAGTAAAGCACCCACCCTCTACACTAATTATAAATTGAGGCTCAATTATTTCAGGCATTTGATAATGAATACCTGTGGTTTTGAATACACTATAATAATTATCTTGTTTTCCATATGGCCAATTAGGTAAAATCCCATTCGTTTCCAGATTCTTTTTATTAACTACAAATCCTAATTCAGGAGGATTCACTTTAACTTGATTTTTCCTAACAAAACTATTTCTAGGCGTGGCTCTAACTCCATGTAGGGGGAATGTTGCAGGTCCTGCTGAATTTCCAGAGATTCCTGAATGTAATGCACCTTGATAAGTTCCACCTCTCCAATACTTTGTAGATTTTACAAAACTGGCCGATGCAGATACTATATTTTCAATATAATCCAATAACTTTGAATCTTTAAGTATTCCTTTCATACTTAATACCTTATTGACTAACTTCCCTACTCCAAATTTATCACTATTCCCTCCTAAATCGCAAATTTCCATATTATATACTTCTTGAGGGTCAGCCTTAACCACTGTTTCCACTACTGGCATAATATCTTCCCAAAGAAGATTTCTTAAACTTTTAATATCATCTTTATTAGTATTAATTAAAGTTGTAGGGTATGTGTCAACTAATAATTTATAGTCTTCGGTTCCGACCAGCCAAGCATTGGGGTTGTTTGATATGTTTTTAAGTATCTTTTTACCAATTATTTCATAGTAATTTCTCATGATATATCTTAATGTAGGGCCTGTTGCTCCCTTGTTTTGGGACAGTTGCTCGATAATTGAGGTTTTATAGTAGTTATAATCTCCATCGTATTTTTCTGAAAGTATAGTCCATTTACTATTTCCAAATGCAGTAATCTTTTTTCCACTTTTGGCATCAAACTCAGGTAATATTAATCTTAATTGCATAGATTCAGGTATATTTGGATTTGAAGCAAGCCCTTTAGTCTTATTTTCTAATCCGTTTGCACAGGTGTTTAATAATGAAATATCTATTTCAGATTTCATAGTTTCTATATCTTCCATTATCTTATAAAGTTTTTCTAAATCATCCATTTCCAAGTCTGGCTGAGGAGGTAATGGTGTGAAATTGTGTTTTTTATTCTTATAGGTATAATAATCCCCAAATATTGCTTTATATAATATTCTTTCAAACTTATAAAAGTCAGGCTCATCTACAAGCCACCTTGAAATTAAATCAACTCCAAACATAACTATTAATTTATGTGCATTATCATGTGCTAGTAAATGTTTAATAAATCCTGGTGGTGCATCCACTCTTAGTTGTGGTAAGAAAATGAAATTTTTGGTAAATATTTGTTCTTCAGGTAAAAAATCTAACTTAATATATTCTAAACTAGATGCTCTATCTTCAGAGGGTATATCATATAGAGAATTTATATATTCTTTCATAATCTTTGATTGATTATTAGTAGAAAGCATACACTCAGAACCATCCTCAATTCCATAATTCTGTTCTTCATCGTTTGCAGCACCTAATTTTACCTCACTAGGCACAGTCTTGGTTAGGAGGTTGATTGGATTTATACCCCACCTAATATGTTTCTTATATAAGTAATTGGCAACTTCGCTATTTTGGATATGGTTATAAATAATTATATCTTTTGAGGACAACAACGAAAGATTGCCTACTGAATCGAAATTAAGGAGGTCTCTACCCTCTTCAGGAGTTATCTTAAATAGTTCGGGGCATATTTCCACCAATATTGAAATAGATTTAGGAGATTGTCTAGATTCTTTAAAATATCTATCCTTTTTCTTTAGTGGAACAATATTTAACTTATATTCTCTATCTAACCCTGCATTATCAACATGTTCATCCCAAGACCAACCCCATGAATCTGATGTGCTGAATGGGAAACATGTAACCATAGCAATTTTAACCCTTACATATTCCAATAACCTAGCACTTAATGATGCAGTAGTGAATGAATTATTACCAATCAATAAATATTTTTCATCATCAATATTTTTGAATAATTGTAATAACTTACAAAATGATTTATTAGACAAATTCGGTGATAAAATTAAATTATTTATAGCATATAACTTTTCTCTATTGGCTTTATAAAATTTCTTATCTTCTGCGTTTTCATAATCCTTTTCAAGATAATTATAATTTATTGAATAAGCCCACCTATTTTGTATTGTTTCAGGATTATTTAATAACTTTCCAGCGAATAGTTTGTCTATGCTTTTATCTAGTATTTCACTAGGTGCTAGCGTAACATTCCTATTCATGTAAGTATCTATCCTGTTACTTCTATGCATTACATTAAAATAAATTAATTCTTCAACAGTTCCTAATTTTTGGCCATTTCCTAACTCTTTAAATCCTGGGTGCATATCTATTAGTTTATTATGAGTTTCCACATCTGCATTAGGGTGATTCAAAATTACTGATGTGAAATTTTCAGCATTACCCCACATATCATATTCAGGGTCGTAAAGTGAGATAGTATCTATTACTACATTCATAAAATTAAAATCCGCATAGTCTGAAGAAATTAAATCATAAATAAGACCTTTACCATCTTCTAAATCTAGTGAAGCATTAATTAATCTTCTTGTCGGGGTTTCATATAACCAAATTACTGGGTTTTGAGATAAAGTTCTTTTAACCATTTCATTACCATTACTAACTAACCAACCAGCAGTCGCATAGGCTAATTTTATATTAGAAGCCATAGCCATTAATTCATTTTCACCTAATTCAATATTTTTACCTTTAAATCTTGGTTTATTATATTGAATATTACAACCGCCCCTACCTTGATAGTCGGAATAACCATCATACCTATATGGTGTATTAAGTTGATTATATTTAAAATATCCATTATCACTTAATATTTGGGCAATAGCCTTAAACATATTCAAACCCCATGCGGCATCTTTAGGATATAATTGCTGTTCTAAGCCTACATCTTTTTTATTTAAATTATTGCCAAGTTCATCATAAGAATCACCCCACCTAATTATAGACCTTCCAATTTGTTCATTATGTCCTAATGACCCTGCCTTAAAAACCCAAACAACACAATTCCCATATTGGAAATCAGATTGAGGACCCTTTAACCATTGACCATCCCAATTTTCACAAGAGTAATCCTTAGAGCCCCAAGCCCTTCCAGTAGTTTTAGTCAACATATCTACAGGATTTTGAGAAAATCTTAAAACATATTTACCACCTCTACTCTTGGGCCAACTACTACCTCCTCCCTTTCCAGCCGCTGGAGGTTTAAACCTCATCAGCATATTCTTAACTGCTTCGTCTTTGCACCTATTAATAATCTTCTTTATACTAATTGTTTTAAAAACTTCTTGATAAGTTCCAGTAGCCTTTGACTTTTTCAACTTTGCAATGTCTTCATAACTTTCCAGTTCCTTCGCTAGGTGCCTTAAATAAATATCTTTTAAGTTGCTTAATTCTTCATCTTCCAATGCCTTTTCTAATGAGTATTCAGCAATTCCTGCATCAGATATGATGTCTGGATAGGAAGTATTAATCTTCAATACAGCCTCAGTCAATTTTTCTTTAATAATCGCTGCATAGGGTCTTAATTCAGGATAATTTCCCAGAATAAAACCTAAAATTTTAGGGGATGCTGGCCTTTCACTACTAATAATTCTTTCAAATATAATTTTTCTAATAAATCTATCAATATCTTCTTCTTTAACCTGTTCTCTTTCTTGCTTAGGTAATTCTAAAACCGAATAATGTAGTTCATCAGTATTTTCAATACCATAGGGGAATAAATATTCAATGCCCTTCTCCTTAGTGGTTATTGGGTCTATGGGAGTTTTTGCAGAATCATTGGTATTGGGGTCTATACTTGTTAAATACTCATCAGAATTTAATGCTTCTGTAAATTTATTTAAAACTACTAATCTTTCTTCAATAACTTCATTATCAATAATTTCAACTTCATAATCTCCTAAGATTTTTTCAAAAACTTTCCAACCGCCATTTTGTTCATTAGTATAATTTTCAACCCTATATCTACACCCTTGCTGAACATCCTCCACCATATTGTTATATCTTTCACTATTGGGTATTCCCCCAGACGGCATCTTAAGTGTAGGATTGTCACTAGTGTGACCATATACTGTAAATATAGATGAGTTCTTGTGGTGTATAAAATTATTAAATTCTTTTTTGATTGAATTAAACCAATAATTAGTTTTATCCTGCACCGATGTAACTCCGCTAGGAAACTTATATTTAGGATTGTCAGGATAAATAGTATTATCTGTAGATATTTTGACATAGTTTATCTTAGACATATTTACAATTAATAGTAATCAACTATATAAAAACTACTACTTTAAAATTCAATCTTCTGGATGTTCGGGTGTAATATCTAGTAAATATTGGTTAAATTCTCTAGGCCTTTGATTTCTAATATTTTTAGCCATATTCACTACTGAAGGAGTTATCGTTGTTTCTAATATATGATAAACATAAGGAACTGGAACTACAGGATAACTTAATATTTTCATCTTAATGTTATTTAAATCATCAAGAGTAACTAATCCTGACAACCCTTGTTCTTCTAATTCTTCATCAGTTTCACAAAGTGTAGCATTGAGTAACTTCTTAGTCAAAGGAACATTATCTAACTTAAGGAATATTTCACCCTTATTATACATCAAATCGGGCAATGCATTATCAATTAATTCCTTATTCCAAAGTTTATTTTTATCAATATTAATATATATGGCTCTAAGACTTAATTCAGCAACCCTATCTTTTGAAATATTAGTTCCTTGAACTAAATATTTAACACTCCAATCCTTCATTAAGGTCTTGATTTCCTTATAACTCATTCTTTGTAAAAATCCTAAAAGAATAGTTTCCATATGTGATATATCCCAACTATATCTCCACACAGGGACTTTCTTTTCTCCTTGTGGTGGTTTACTATCTGTAAATACGAATATATTATCTACACCCCATTTATCAGCCTCTTTAGTTCCCTTTTTAATATCATCTTCATCATATTCAGTATCATTGTCATCGTTAAACCTTCCAATATGTGCTATCATTTCAGCCTTATCAGTTGTTTTAAACTTGCTTTGGTCCCAGAAATATAATTCTTCTTCACCGCCTCTTTTTTCAGGAGGTATGAAATTAAAAAAGTCTTCAGCAGTATATTTTTTCCTAGCATCTATTTTATTTTCATCCCAGATACCTCTTTCAGAATCATAAGCAATTACAGTTCCATTAATTTTTAAGTCATCTCTAGCACCCGTCATAGATTCAATAAAATATATTTCAGTTTCATCGTAAACATCTTTTTTCTTATTAGGTGTGTTTATCATAATAAACTTTTTACCCATAATTGGTATTGGTAAATCTGCAATTCCTCCATCTTCCCACAAGTTCATATTCATAAACTCTCCGTAGCCACCTGCTTTAATTCTACCACCTCTCCAATAATTCAACCAATTTCCATTTTCCCTCATTATTTGTCTGTAAAATTCTCTCCTCTTAACACCAGATAGTGGCGTTTCCAAATTAGTAACATTGTTTCTAAATAAATTATTTAACCTATCCATATCCACTTCTACTTCAGTCCTTAATACATCCATAGTCATATACCACAATCTACTAAAATTAGCATTAGTTAATGATTGATTTGAAAGAACCTCAGAGGGATAATCTTTGTATAAGTATAATAACAATTTCTGAGGGGTGTTAGGGTTTGATGAAATATCTTGATGTAATTTCTTATTTTGTAAGTATAAATCATTTAAGATATTTGGAGAGGTATTACTATTCTGGGCTAATGCTTCAAAAATATTGTATATATCTTCCGCATAAAATCCATCATATTGTGCTGAAATCTCATTCCAAGTCTTAATAATTAATGATTGAGTATCTTCAGGGATTCTTTCATTCCTGCACAATCCACCAACATTTCCAATCCCATTTGCAGCGTCGTTTAATATTTTCAAATAAGATAGATTGTTTTCATGTTCTTCAATAAGGCTAGGGTCTAAAAACAATTCATCATCAGTATATGGTGGTTTTACCACTCCGTCTTTTTCAGAATAATAATTTCCAATCGCAGTAGATAATGTAATGTCAGTAAATAACTTAAATTGTTTAGGATACATTAACCAATTAGAAACTGTGTCAAATCCAACATTCAATAATTCACTTTTTCCCTTTTTAAGGATAGTATTTACTAATTCACTACTTACTTCATTTCTAATATTTTTTACTAACCTACCAGCATTAGGTAGGAAATCAAATCTAAATTTAGCAATATCATTCTTTTCTAATTCTTCAAATGCAGTATTTAATTTTCTACCATCTATTATGTAAGAATCAGATTTTAAACAGTCTAAACTATCTCTATTTTTGTATGTAAAAGATATACTTGGAATATTTAATTTAGCCCTCCTCCTCCATAAATAATCAGCAACTTTCTTATTTCTTATTAAACCATCGTTCAATCCATCACTAATATTAATTGTTGAGTTAGCCCAATAGGTTAATGCACTACCCGATGCAGCATTTCCTATTTCTCTAACCATGGAATCATAAAGTTTATTAACAAATTCCCAAACTTCAATACATTGTCTATCAAAATAAATATAATTACTCCTTAACTCATTAGGGATGGCACTCATAGATGGAGTGACTTGTTTACCTTCTCCAATTGTAAAGTTAGATTGGAATCCCCAAGAATCCTTATTTGAAATATCTAAACAAAATGCTTCAGAAAACATATGAATTAATGTTTTTTTGTATTGAATCTGAACATCCTCACCTATACCTGCCATATCCTTAGAACCAAAAACTCCAATCAATTTAAATTTACTACAAATGTTAAGTAATTTAAGAAAATCCGACTCCTGTAAATCTGGAGCCATAATCATGTTTTGAACCATGTTAAACATTTCTACTTCTCTAGCCATACTTAGTGTAGGACTATCTCCTGCACCATAATCTATTAAACCATTTTTTACAGCCTCAGTAACTCTAGTCCTAATTCTGTTTTTTCCACCTCTCGCACCCTTATAGGATACATAATTATCAATTAATTGACCTAACCTTTCTTTAGGTGCTAGACAAGGATAACTATTCCAATTCTGAGTCATATCTCTTATCATCTTTCTTTTGTAAAGTCCCAAATATAAAATTTCTTCAGCACTTCCAATTTCTTTACCATCAGGGGTTAAGAATCCTGGATGATTATTAACTATTGAATCATAAACATCCACATTACTATTTGGATTTTTGGCAATATTAAAGATTAGACTATTTTCAGCAGCAGGATTTCTATAATTCTCAGGGTCTATTTCTGCTATATTCTCAGCCATTGCTGCTAAAGCCGCTGGATGGGCTAATGGTGATGCTGCCAAAAGATTGCAAACCATCGAATCTCTAGACCTTATTAATCTCCCTAATGCCATATCTTGATTCCAAATGTTTGCATTTTGAGCCAATTCTCTTCTAATTCTAATATCCACATTTTGTCTTGATAATCTATTGCAATCTGAATAACTAATAGTCGGGCTAGATGCCAATTCCATCTCAGGTCCAAAAATTGCTTGGTCTAAGTCAACTGTTTGACCCTCCATAATTAATTTAGTGTAATTAATTCTAACACCATTCTTACCCATAGTGTCTGCCCAACCCTTGTAGATATAAGGGGTTCTACACCTAGTTTTATATTTCAAAAAGCCATTATCCTTCAAAATTAAACCTATTGCAGTAGCAATTTGAAGACCCCATACCTTATTCGACGGGTAAACTCTTTTTTCAACACCAATATCATAAACTCCTACTTCGTCATCCCTATGACCCCACCTTAATAAGGTTCTCCCTTTAAGTGTCGCTCCATATTTATCAGGCCACCCATTTGATTTCTTATCATCTTTAAAAATATAAACAATTGCATTTCCATTTTCAATATCACTATAAGGCCCATTATTATATGCACCATTGTAATTTTCACAAGAGGTTCCAGCCCAAGACCTTCCAGTTGACTTAGTAGCGACTAATACAGGGTCATTAGAAATTATTAGATAATAATTACCACTTGCTGAATTAGGCCATAAACTAGCACCTGGTTTAATTTGGTTTAATCTTTTTTGAGCCTTTTTATCGTGTGCCATTTTCTTAATAATATCTTTAATAGGAATAGATTTCTCAGTCCCATCTAAAATTTCATAAATTACATCAGATGGCTCATAGACACCTGCTCCGAAGTAATAAGTTATTTTCTCGGCCTTCGGAGTATCTTTAGTTTTTGCATCTCCTTCTTTAAGTAAGGGGGCATTAGGGAACTCTAATTCAATCATCTTTAACATATCTTTTTTGGATTTATCTTTGATTTGACTAGTTTCCTTCGCAATAATTGGACCTAGTTTTTTAGCAACCTTTTTCGGGTCTATATCTGAAAAGTTATTTGCAAGGTAGCCCATCACGGCTCCAAATGCAGCGGCTTTATTTAATTTATAAGACATAACTAAGATGGCTTCTTTAATTGCCTCATCTTCAGAAACTCCTGACCTAGCCTTTACCTTATCACTATCTTTAGAAGGGTTTGGGTCGTTACTTGTTAAAGACATATCTTTATTAATTATATCTAAAAATTCACCCAACATCTGTAATCTATCATCAATAACCTTTCTATCTTCAATAGTTACTAAATACTCCCCCATGATTTTATCAAAAACTCTATAGCCTATTGATGCTTGAGATTTCTTTTTATTTGTAATTCTCTTTGCTAATGCAGTTTCTAGTAAATTTTTATGACTTCCTGAAATAGTTCTTTTACCTACTGATTTATAACTTTTCATGACATCTTCAAGCCAAGACCCAGAATCATTATAATCATCATCCTCCATTGTGTAGGTTTCTGTCTTTTGATAGGTAATATGATACTTGTTCTTAGAAGCCATAATTTATATTAAGTTAAACGGATATATAAAACTTATTACCTTCTTATCAATTCAGGAGGTGGATTCATAATGGTATAATACTCAGCATACTCTGATAATCTTTCATTTTTGACCCTTTGTGCAGTAGCCTTTAAGTTTTTATCATCAGCATTATTAAGCATATAATATACAAATTTAATAGGAACATTAGATTCACCCAATATCTTCATCCTTGCTGCATTTAAATCCTTTAATTTAATTGGATTTACTCCATCGGTAAGTTTGAATTTATCTAATTCCTCTTGATTATCACTAATGCAAATTTCCAATAATGTTTTAGTTAATGGTAAATTTTTACAATTGATAGTATAATTTCTAGAATCGTTTGCAAGTAATGAACCCATACACATCCCTACTAATTCAGTATTCCACAGGTTTTCTTCATCTATAATAGATATAATCAAATCTTGATTCATAATAGCCCACTTATCTTTTGCAACCATTCCTGATTTAATAGTATTAGGTAATTTCCAATCTTTAATCAATTTCATAATTCCTGAAATATCATTTCTTTTAACATATGCCTTAGTAATATCTCTTAAACTTTGAGAATCCCAACTATATCTCCAAGTAGGAATTGGGTCTTGTTTCTCAGTTAGTTTAGTATCAGTAAATACGAAAATGTTATCATATTTCCACCTGTCTGCTTTTATAACTACTTCATTACCTTCTGCATCTTTGGTTTTCTTATCTCTCCCTCTTTTAGATGGAACTATGTAGGAAAACAAATCATTAATTTTAATTTTGCCAACTATATTTTCAGATTCTCTACCTGTATGTTTTTCAGCATCGATATTAACATGATATCTTCCAGACCTTTCTAGGGATTTTATCTCCCACAATTCATTCTTCAAGTGAAGTTCTTTATCATCCCAAAACTTTAGCATAATGATTTTCTTATTTTGTAATAAATCTACAATTGGCTCATCTGCAATTCCTTCTGAATAGTAATTATTGCTCATATATGGTGCAAACTTGCCCTTTTTAGTATTTCCACCTCTCCAATATCCAATCCAATTTTGAGATGCATTCATATATGCTAATATTTCCTTCCTCCTCTTGACACCACTAATTTTATCATTAGGTCTTTTTAATAATTCATTTAGTCTGTTGACATTTATATCTACTTCTTTTCTTAATACATTATTAGTCAACCTCCACAAATTCTTAAACAAGTTATTACTAAGTGATGGGTTTGATAATACTTCTACAGGATGGTCTCTGTATAATTTAGTTAACATTTTTGGTGATGTAGATGGATTTAATGCTATATTTTTCCAATATTTTTTATTTGAAAATAGTTTTTCCAAGATATCTTTGTGTGTTGCGGGATTTTTTGAAAGTTCAAATTGAATAACCGACAAATACTCATCGTAATTTCCATCATATTTTTGAGAGATAGATGGCCATTTATTCAATAAACAATCTTGAATATAGTATGGGATATTTTTATTCCTACATAACCCACCTATATCCTTGAATCCTGCAGCAATTGTATTTAGCATCCCTATATTTTCTACATTTTGATATAATATGGAGAAGTCTTTAGGAGGTTCTATAAAATTCCCAGAATCATATAAGTCTCTTAATGCAATTTTTAAAACCTTATCTTCAAACTTTTTAAAATATTTTAAATCGCCTACAAGCCATTTAGAAACGGTTTCAAGTCCTAAATCTTCTAAATATTTATCATTTGTTAAAATTTCATTTAGTAATCTTGAATGTATTCTCTCTCTTGGTTTGCAAAGTGCTACATCATAAGGTAAAAATGTGTGTAAAAATGCTCTAATTGGTTTTTTAGTGTTTGCAACTGCATAATCTAATATACTCTCATCCCAATAAATTGCAATATCTTGTTCAACATGATTTGTAGAACTTCTGGAGTTTAATGTAAAATAGTAAGGGTCTATGTCATATTTATCTCTATCTTTCCACAATTTATTATAAAATTTATCATTTCTAATATATTCTAAAATAACTCCTGACTTAAATATTTCAGGGAAAATTTGATATATGTTATTTATCACGCCCACAGATTGCCTATCCTTTTTAATGATATGGTTTTTTGCGAAGTTATAATTAAATCTATCATCTTTAATATACCAACCATAATGTTTTGAATCGTAGAGAGGAATGCAAATTGAATATCCCACCTGTTTGGCGGTTGAAGAAACTAAGTCACTTATAAGTGGGTATTTATCATGATATTCTGAAATAGTATTCCAAGAATTTAATGCGTTCTTAAATTTAACTAATAATTTTGTAAAGTCTGCTATTGTTAAGTTTTTTGCAAAAATCATATTGCTAACAAAATATGAAGTAATAATAATATCTAATTTTCTCTCAGTTCTAAAACCATCATTACCTAATACAAGTTCATTACTAAATTTGGAAAATAATGGATGGTTAAACTTAGTTTCAGTGCTACTAAGTAATTCGCTGATATCTAGCAACTTTCTATTTAAACATTTAGATACCTCTTTACCTAATATTTCTTTAGAAAGCATAGAAATATGAGTTTCTCCAACCCATAATAAGTTAGGGAAATTATAGAATACTTGTTTTGCAGTTAATCCATTTGTGAATGGAGGGTGGGCTGAAATCAATTTAGTATGTATTTTAGATGTTGAATTAGGATGTCTTGAAATTACCTTGCAGATATTATTATTTATGGTAGCGTAATTTTCAGCGTCTTTTTCAATAAACTCTAAATTATCTAATACATAATTCATAGCATATTCACTAGCAATTGGTGATGCCATCATTAAGGAAATAATTTCTTTATCATTAGTTTGCAACAACCTATTGATTCCTTTACTATTTTCAGGAATTGCCCAAATCGTGTGGTTTTTAGCAAGTAGTAGTTTTACCTTTCTATCTGTTGCAGGTTTAGTCAATCTATTAAAATCAAAATAAGATATATTTGGATTTTCAGCAACAATTAAATCAGGATTAAAGTTCATTTGGTCAATCTTAGTAAAACAAGAAGTTCCTGAAGTATAAGTTAGATTTCCAGTTCCTGAACCTACATCACAATGCCCTTTATAATAATAAGGAGTCCTTAATTTAGTGTAATTGAATAATCCCTTTTCAGCCAATATCATTGCAATTGCCCTATTGGAGTTTGCTTGATATCCTTTCCTACCATTTGAAGGATAATGTCCTGGGTCTATACCTCCTCCTACATCCCCTTTTACACCGTCTTTGAATCCCCACTTTACATTTTGCCTACTAAGTAATGTTCCAACGGGGGCGGAATCTATTTTATTTTGCCATCCACTACCTACTGATTGTTTATAAGGCCAACCTTCACAAGTTCTATCGCCTTTAAAAATATATACGATTAAATTACCAAACCATGTATCACTTACAGGACCTTGAGGGTAATTCCCACTTGGGCTGTAATTTTCACAAGATGAGCCACCCCAATACCTAGTAGTAGATTTACACATATTCATAAATGGGTCATTACTGAGAACCATGTAGAATTGACCGCCACCTGCTTGTGGCCATTTGCCACCTCCAGGTTTCAATAAGTTTAACTCTTGATAGGCTGCTTTATCGTGTTTCATTTTTTTAATTAATACAGTCAAGGGGATTGCATATTGCTCATCCTCAATGTCATAGTATATTGCTTCAGGCTTTAAATTACCTCCTCCAAAATAAAATTGTAAAGGTTCAGCCAACCTTACAGGTCCTGTAACTTCTTTATCCATATATTTAAGATAATCAGGATACTCCTTTTCAAGAATCTGTTTAGCCCCCTCATCTCCTAATTTTTTAATTTCATTACCAATCATACCAATGCCCTTCCCAACTAAGGGACCTACTTCTTTGGCTCTAGCCTTCATCAATTCAGGGAATCTATTTACTAACCTTCCAATTACTTGGCCAGCCTTAACTTTACCCTTTGCCGAGTTAAAAGATATTAAAACCGCCAATCTAACTTCATTTTCTAAATCTAATTTTGTAACATCTACTTCTTCAATAAGTTTTGATTCCTTCTTTTCCTCTTCTGCAGGGTCATAATAAATCAATTGCTCATCGATATTAAATATATTTAACATTGCATTCAATGTGTTTATCTTTTTGTCAATTACAGTTTTATCATCAATATTGACAATATATTCCCCAATAATATCTTTGAATACTTTACCATGACCATAATCTCCCTCTATTGTATTTTTATTTTGAATTCTAGATACTAAGGCATTATATAAATTATCGCCTGTTTCACAACCTCTCTTAATAGTAATTCCACATTTTTGATTTGCCTTATTATAATTATTTATATTAGATATGCTATTAGAAATATACTCAAACCATTTATCTGCGTCGTCCCAACTATCTTCTGGCATATCATAAGATTTAACCTTGTCATAAGACACTACTATGTTTGACATAATAATCAATTAATATCCCCGATATATAAAAGTAACCTTTATTTCAGTCTTTTAAATATGGTTGGGCCTCTGCCGTTCTTTATGACTCTAAATTGTTTATCATTTCTAAACTTAACAGACAAACTCTTTTTAGTGGGTATCTCTTTCCTACCATTATTTAGCATTCTTCCAATAATTTGCTCGGCAGTTAATTCTTCTCCAATCAATACTACAGACTTCGCCGCTTCAAAATTGGTGGGTTTAGTCCTCATTTTATCCCCTCTTGGCGACAAATGCCTTTGTGTTTGAGTTTTGAGATACTTCCCAATCAAATTGAATAATCCCTTCAGAACCACCTTTTAATGAAAGATAATCTTTAGCAGTAGATAGTGCATTATTAACTTCTGCAATTGTGTATGTATTTTCACCTTCATAATCCATAGGACTTAAAGAACAATCTTCACCATCTAAATTTAGTTCAATTAAACCACCTTCAGTATCACAATTTAAATTCAAAAATTTATCTTTAATAGAAACATTAAACATTAATGACTTACCACAAGCCTTGAGGAAATCTTTAATTTGCTTAGAACTAAGGGTAGCCGTATAATCATGTGAAACAATAAGTGAGGGAACTCTACTTAGTAATTTTGCATCAATTAATTTAATTTGTCTCGTCAAACCATTAGCCCTCAATACAATAACATCGGAACCTAATTCATAATTAAAAGATAATATGTCTTTGTTTTTCAAAGTTTTAGTGACATCCCAAATCCTTTCGATAATAATACCTAATTCTACAGGTGACTCACACTTGTAAGTAATATAATCTTCTGATTTAACAGACATTTCCAAAATCTTAAATCTATTCAAATCTGATAATCTGACAAATAATCCATCAGCATCAAAGATAAATATCGCTTCTTCATTAAAATTAGAAACTGCCTTGACTATTTCTTTAATTAATGAACTTTCTATTTCAAAATATACTCCCATATTATTCAAATCCTTTAACGACCTATATAACCTTTTTTCACTCAGTATAATCTGGATGTTTTTTATCTGGTGCGGCATCTTCAAATTCAATAGTAATTTTATCCTCACTTGTTTTCAAGGGGGTGATATCTTCTACCGTCATCCTATATACTTTATTACCTCTTTTAACTTTGGCAACAACCTTTTTCCCATGTTTCATTTTATTTTGAACTTCTTGATGATTTAAAAATTTCTCAAGGGTATCAACATAATGTTTTAAACTTTTTTTCCAATTTTGGGGATGATAACCATACAAATCCCAAGGATTGCTAGGTTGATGTCTTTTTTCCCAATCTCTTGTGTTGCTTCCATTTTCCCAATCTCTTGGGTTGCTTCCATTTCCAAAATACCATTTAGTCATAATTATATTTAGATACACCGACCTATATAAAGTTATGTCTTTATTCGTCTTTGGTCATTTTAATTCAAAAGGATTATTGGTATTCCAATTAATACTAAAAGGTTTTTTATTTTTTTGGGCCATGCAAAAAATATTTGGAGGGAACCACCAATTTTGAATATACAATGAATATCCAGGCCTTTGCTTAATTTTATCCCTTATATTATACTCAGTAATCCATTCGGCATCAAACATGGCAGACTGCTTAAATGACATATTTCCTACTACTGCATTATATGTATCACTTAGTGGATATCTATATTTTAATATATCATACAAAGTAATTTCATTCAATTTTTTCCCATTTAATCTAAATGTATCTATGGTTTTGTATAGTTTATCTGTTATAGGGCCATGACCTACAGATTTAGTAAGTAAGTCTTTCTTTTGATAAATATCATAATATAATGACACATCTTCCATTTCAGTCAATCCTTGTAATAAACTTGAAAAATCCCTGTATTCTCTCCCCATGTCAGTCCTTTTTGGTAAAAAATATTCGTAATAATATGATATTAATTTAGGATTTAAATAGATACTCTTTAAAAATTCATCTACTTCAAATCTATGTTCGCCTTTTAGCCTCGCTTGGCCTTTGAGTTTCATATATGGTGAAAAGGAATACTGTTTAGATAAAATATTATACATATTAGTTGCTAGTTCTTTCGTATTAAATCCAAACTTAGAACTTGGAATTTTTGAACCAGTTAAAATTATAGCATTATTAAAAAAGATATTTTTATTCTCCGCTCTCATATCTCTCCACTTTATGAAGTCTTGCTTGTTTGTCTCAATATCTAATTCATTCAACACATCCATATATTTTTTATGAGGTATAAGCCTATTATCTCTAAAAAACTCATGGGGTTCCAATAAATTTAACTTAATAGACATATTACTTATTAATACCTACAACTACTTAATAATTATGCAAATGATTCCCCACACCCACACGATGAAGATGCATTAGGATTATTAATTTTAAAGCCCCCACCCATTAATTTATCTTCATAATCTATTTCAATTCCATTCAATAAATGGCTGGAAATATTTGGAATTAATACTTTAAAATCTGATATCATTAATTCTTGGCAATCAATAGAGGTCTCTTCAACAATTTGTAAATCATAGACATATCCTGAACAACCACCTGATAATACCCCTACTAATAATGCCCTATCTTTATCATCTCCAAATGCTTGCTCCAACATCAATAAAGCACTATTTGTAATTGTTAATTTTACTGGAATATTTTCAGGTGTTTGTATCTTTATAACACTACTAGNCTCACAAGTCCCACAATCCATATTAATTCAATTTTATATTATCTAATCAACTATTTAAGATTTCTTATCTACAATTACTTCTCTATCAGGGGTAATCCCCCATGGTTTTTTAATAAACTCTTCAATTTTTTTAACTTGGGTGTGCCACCTTTTTTTATCATCAACCTCTTTAGCCATTTCAATAGTTAGTATAAAATCTTCCAAAGAATTAAAATGATTATACAATATCTTAGACCTATCTATGGTTATTCCAGGTATTAAACTCATAATATTATGATATTTATTCCTAGATGATTTTACGACAGTAGTTTTCCTAACTAACATTTTATAATCTCCAGATTTTACCCTTTTAACCATATTTTCAATATATTTAATAGTATCATTTTTACTATCGGTATATATTACAGGTATGGCTTCAACACTCATCCTATTTAAAAAGGTTTGCAATCCCTTTATTTTTGAATAATTTTTAGTTTTCCTCCAAGTATAACTTTGATTCCACTTACCCTCGATAACTAATATACAATCATCATAATTCTCAATCATTCTAGATATCTGGTCTTCTAATCTCTTACTCATCCATGAATTGTAAGCATCATCCCAAGTCTTTCTTTCTAGGATTATTTTTTTACCATCTAAATCAATAAGAAAATCACCCTCTTTTAATGAAATGTGTTGTGAATCTTCAATCTTTAAAAACTCAATAGGTTCATGTATATCTACTTTAATACTCATGATTAATTTAGTGTTGCTAACCTATTTAATACTAAACTTTATATAGGTAAAACACAAGTTCGGAAGATATGGGCAAATCACTTAGCGACCACCAAGATAGTAGCCATTATGCATACAATAGGTCTTGGATAGAAATTGAACAAATGCTAGATAAGGCAGAAAGAATTTCTAATGTTTGGGAAACTAAATTTTACGAAGCAAAGAAGGAAGGCAACAAAAAATATGGATTAAAATGTGCTAGAAATATGAAAGCACTAGAAGGAGTTATCAAAACCCTAAGATGGACTCTAGGCGATAAGGATGTAGAGCATCCTCTTCATTGATTATTCTCCAATATATTCTCCAATATAAGGCATTATTGCCTCTGAATCATAATTTACTGAATATTCAATATCTATATTTGTTTCCATCTTAAACACCTCACAAACTTGGTTCCGCATCAAATGTCAATACATCTTTAACTTCGTATTCTTCTAATTCACTATCGAAATGTTGATAGCATTTGAATCCTACTTCTTCAATTGCTTTTGCTAAATCAGACCTAATAGTTCCTGCGTCTGCAAAAATTGTCCAATAAAACTCAGAAGTGTCCCAAGGTTCATCTTCAAATTTAATCTCTAATTCATTGAGGACTGAAATAATTGAATTAGAATGTTGTGTGAAAGTTCCTCCAAAATCATTATCATGCACATATTCACTAACATCTTTCCAATAAATACTAGTATTACCAAAACCCATAAATAATTGAAGTATGTCATTCCTATCCCACTTTTTTAAGGTGTCTGCATGGGGTTCTAGTGCTTTCTTTAATACATTTGTAATATCGCTCATAATAATCAATAATCCTTATACCTATATAACACTTTTTTATTATACTTTAATAGTAATATAGCCTAATCCCTTACAAATGCTACAAGGCATATCAATACAAACTCCAAGACCTTCGCAATATTTGCAAGGAGTAGTTTTATTCTTGTCCTTCATCCCATCCCTCAAGTTTAATTATTAATCCATTTAAACTCTGTTGAGCACCATCATAATCTTCACAATCTATTTTTTCTTTGATTATGCACAATAATGCAATTAAAGGTTTATCCCATATTGATATTCTATTCATAATGTCACCTGCCGATAAAGTTATATTATTTACCTTTTCAACTTATCCATCATATGATATACACTATGGGGGAATCCTTTACCCCATTTTGTTGTATTTTCACCATCAGGATTTGTAGTTTCCAAATTTAAAAGTCTATTTTCCATATCTACTAATCTTTTAATAATGTCATCGTCTAATTTCATTTGCATATTAAATATTGTATCAAAGTGATTGTATAACCACCAAATTGCAATAAAATAAAACCCAATACTAATCAATAGGTATATAGTTGTCGTAATCATAGTCTATACTTGAAAGAATACATATATAACCTTTATGCTTGATTTGATGTAAAGATTTAAATAACGGATTGACATATATTAAGATATGTCGTCTAGAAGGTTTGGATTTAGAAATGCAGATTTTACTTTAGATGATGAAGATGATATTTATGGTCCTAAAAGATTGTATAATAGGTCTGATGATGAAATTGAAGAGATGATTGAAAGAGTCATGGCCAGAATGTATGAGTTAAAAAGAATTTTTGAGAAATCTAGAACTACTAGAGAAAGGAGTGCTGCAATGGAGGCTGCCAGAAATTGGAAAGCATTACAAGGGGTTAATCAAGCATTAAGATGGACACTTGCAGAAGTAGGAGTGTCACATCCACTCTATTGATTATAGTTGAATGGTAATTTAATAATCCTTTTATATACTTCTATTTTTTCTTTATAATCTATATTGTCTTTAATAAAATAATCATCAGGTATATTTTCTAATTTATTAAATTCATCAATTAATTTTTTAGCCTTACTAGCCCCTATACCCATCATCCCAGGTATATTATCGCTTGAATCACCTGAAAGAGACTTCCAATCAACATATTTCTCACAACTAATTCCACATTTTTCAAATACATCCTCTTTTGTTATTTCTTTAGTAAAATCATGTAATTTGATATTGTTACTCCAACTTAATATTTGATATAAATCTGAATCTTTTGACATTACTATTACCTCCTCACCTTGTCTAGAATATTTTAATGCGAGTTCTGCCAATAAATCGTCTGCCTCCTTATTGATGGCATATTGGGAATCCCAACCAATCCTTAATGAATCTGGATTAATTCCAAATCTCCTGATTTTATCTCTTACATCTATGCCCTTATGTTTGTGCGCCTTTATTCCTGCCCTATTTTTTTTATAGTCATGATATAATTTACCTCTCCCTCTCCTCCCAAATATACCATCATAACATACGATTACCCTATCTAATTGCCCCATTTCCTCCATCTTCATTTGTATATATGTTAAATCATACCCAAATATTCTGTTACAATTTTCAATCATTTCACCTTCTTCACAATTCCCTGACTTATATTCAGTTATCCACCAATTCATATTCTTCCTATTCCCCTTACTGTAATTATGCTTTTGAAACCTACCTACAAAATAGCCTCCATCAATTAAAAAGGTTGTCATAACTTATAATAGATGTATTACTACATAAGGCTTTATATAGTAAATAAACAATAAACATATCTATTGGAGATTTATATTTATGTCAGATTCATATGAAAGAATAATTTTTTCAAAATATAGTTCAAAAATTAATTTGAAGTTATTAGATTATATTGAATCTGGAATAGTCGAGCCATATTTTATTTCAGATGCTAAATATCAAAATTTCAATATACTACACAATGTAGTTCCTAATAGGGGTATAGGTTATGGTTATAAGGAGTATACTGTTGAAGAAAGATTTGATACAAATTTTTTCGGAAAATTAATAACTCCTTCAATGATAGTAATTAATAAAAATAAATATGTAAAAATGAATAAATATGATGGGCTTTTAGAAGATTCTGACTTTTTTAAAGAACATTTAAATTTGTTTATTAAATTCCAAAAAAAGGCGATAGTTGACAAAATTACTAAAATAAACTATTCAGAAGCAAAGGCTGTTGAGATTGCAGATAAATTGTATTATAATTACAGACCACACATAATTGGAATTCACTTAGATGAGCACATAGATACCTATCTTGAAGATGTAGTAAAATATGAGTGGGAAACAATTCTCGATGATATTAATGATTTAGAGTTTTTTAATCAGCCTGATTATTGGAATCAAAAGTCAAATAGAGTTGTGTATAATTCAAAGACATTATCTAAGGGGCTTATTAGGGCTGGATTAGTTAGTTCGTTTGCAATACCTATGGCTTTTGCTTATGCGAACTCAAAACTTAAAAAGATATCTCATAAATTATTTGAATCCAAATATAATAATTTGAAGTTTATAAAACAATATTTAAAATTAAAAAGTTTATTAAAGGTAAATAATTTAAATATAGATTATTATGGTGTAAATTACACTAGTGATGAATGTTTGGAAATTGCTAATAATATTATGAAAGACTTAAATAATATTAAAGGAAGTAAACATTTTTACCAAGATAATTACCAAAAAGGTTCATATTATAATCCAGAACTATCTCCACAAAGTTGTAATGAGTTTGTAGTTTTTACATCACACATGAGAGTTAATGATGGAGGCGTGGATAGATATATACATAATCCAAGTAGAAAAAAGTCACAACCAGCGTTAAAATATCCTGAAGGATATGTATATTTTGGATATAAGGGTGCGAGACCAGATTGGAGAAATGAATTAGAATCTGCAGAATATTTAGAAACATTTAATTTTGATTCTATTAATGATACATTTATAAACATGATGACTCCACAACCATATCATGGAGTAAAGAAAACTAAAGATAAAGTATATAGGGTTCAAGTATCTAAATTGTTCAAAGTATTGGGAGGGGAGGGAGAAGAAATATTGGAAGATACTGATATTGCTGGTATTTGTTATTCCCAAATGAATTATTTTAGCAAAACTCCAGAAAATAGTTGGAATCACTACATAATTAAACCAATAACTGGGATTGATGGCTTGAAGGGTTATGTAGAAGATTCACCATGGACTCCCAACTCCACTCACGACAATTTGATTAATCATTCTTGTTTAAAATATTCTATTGAATTTCAACAAAATTTTAAGAATGTTATTTCTATAAATAATAAGGGCCTAGTTAATCAAGAGTCTGGAGAATATGTATTTCACTTTCACGATAATTTTGTATCTAGCCAAGTTGTGGGGGACGACCTCTACGACAATTATAAAACTTGGAATACTATGGATGAATATTTTGAAGACACCACATTCCACAATCTAGAACCTTCATTCTATGAAAATAATGATGAGTCCGACTCTAAAACGGGGATAATTATGAATTACCTATCCTATAATACTGATTTTAATCCAATTAATTGGCCAACAAATAATCCCTTAAAAATAAAGATTAAATAGGTGAAGATTCAATATATAGTTATGAATTGTCCAAGTTGTGGGTGGAGTTTAAAAGAAGATTTAGAATCACATAGAGTAAGCAAGACCAAAATTAAATATAAGGTTTACTGTGCAGAATGTGAAATAAAAATTAAGGTTACGATGGACAAAAAGAAATATGATTTAAAATGTGAGAAATACAAATTAACTCCTAAATATTTAATGGATTGATAATTATGGGTGTAGAATGTTTTATTATTCTTTTTTTAATTATTTTTGGATTAACTTATGGTGAAGATGAATTTAATTATTAAATCTTTATTACTTTCATCAAACCATCATCATCTGAATAGAATACTCTCCTAATTCCTGAGTTTATAATTTCTTTCATACAAGATTCACAAGGTTTTGCTATACCATAGTCTCCATTTGCTAGAAATCTATAAACATACAAATCAGCCCCTTCAGCACCCCTTTTTTGTCTTTTTAATTTTTTCAATGCATTAACTTCTGCGTGGATTGACCAACCTCTATGTCCATTTGATTTTTTATTACTCCCATAAGAGATGGGCACACCACCCCTCACTACAATAGCCGCTAAAGATATATTGCAATTTGATTCACTAATTTTATCTCTTGCAATCTTTTCAGTCTTAACGATTCTACTAGGCATTAAATCAAAATATATTATATTCCTTTATAACTTTATGGGTTATTTGTTAACTATTTTATAAGCACCATAAGCACTCCCTAGTGCAATAACCGTTCCAACCATCCTAATACCTATGCTTGATTTTTTAGTTTCAACTTTAGTAGTAGTTTTTTTGGATTTAGTAGATAATTTCTTTTTCCATAACTTATCATTCTTAGACATATAGGGACCTCTCCCTCCTCCGCCACCNCCGCCGCCAGATTTACTAGCAGGTTTAGTAGTTTTTTTCTTGTTGGCCGCTTCTTGGTCAGCCTTTGCTTTCGCATCTGCTGCTTCTTGGTCAGCCTTTGCTTTCGCTTCTGCTGCTTCTTGGTCAGCCCTTGCTTGCGCTTCTTCGTTTTCTTCCCTGACTTTCTCATCATACGCTGCTTGCTCTTCTTCTTGATTCTCATCAGATACACAAGTTGAAGTTTCAAAACTACAATACATTCCTGGACCACATTGATTATCCATATCAGGAGCACACTCGGCCCCGTCCATCCAAACATCATCATCTTCTTCTTCTTGATTTGCTATTGCTTCTTGTTTTGCCGCCTCTTCTTGCTCCACAGGGTCAAGTTCTTCCTCTCCATCCTCATTGGATGCCTCACTACAATCTATTGGCCTACCTTGACTATCTCTACAAACATCTTCATCTACAGGTGCTTGTTCTGTGCTTTGACCTTGTGCTTCTTCGGGAATTACTTCTTCTTCCTGTTCGATAACAGTTTCAACAGGTTCATCAATTTCAGATTCTGCACTATAAACTATTCTTTTAGGAACGCCAAAATCAAAATTGGCTTTACTTCTTGAATCTCTAATAACATAGCCCATATTATAAACTAGTTCGTTTGATATATAAAGATTAAGTTTTAAATCTTATTGTATAGTAATGATTATCCAATGAGGGAGGCTCCAACTAATGCAGAGGTTCCCATAACCTTAGCCCCGATAAGTTTTGAGTGTGTATTTAGAGTTCCCACTACATAAAGTCCAATTATGACTGCATCAACAGCCAAAATTGTTAAGATTGAGTTTGGCACACCTAATGTTTTTCCTTTCATATTAATCAACTCAAAATTATTTCATAGCCATGATAACTACAATACCTAGGGCTACTGGAACTCCAATTTTTAAAGCCATTGGAATTTCTGGTTGAATAGGTTTTACTTGACCTGCAAGAGGTTCAAATTCTCCAGTATTATCATCATCACCATCATCATCATCATCGGCTGGAGGCGTATAAGAAGCACTACCTTCACCAGTAATGTAGAAATCAGGGTCATTTACAAACTTATCATAATCATACACAGTAACATTACTCATTGCCGATGTGTTAGTCCTATCAATATAACAAGATTGTCTAGCCCCTACGCCTAATTTTGCATCTTTAAAACTATTCTCCCAACCTAATAATTTACTAGATTTATCCAATAATCCAAATTTATTTCCAGATTTAAAAATTACAATACCATCAGTTCCTGAAGAACAAACCGATGCTTCAGTTACACAATCCTTAGCATCGTCCCAAAAAGCCCAACCTGCAGACCCTGCCTTAGATTTAGCCCTTTCTTCAGCAGAACCTACAATTCCTATTTTAGAAGTGTCTCCTTCAGGCTTTGAACCAATATTGCTCCAACTACTTCCTGTATATGAGTATTGGAACATATCATTACCCGCTACTGGGTGAGGTCTAATGTATAAGACGCCTGAGGCACAAGGGTCTGTTGCTTCAGAATTAAAAGTTTGAGTTTCTGCTGAATAACCTCTGTTGTTATTAAAAATCATTGAAACCTTTGTGTTGGTATCTTGATGTATAAAACCGTTATGCATAATTAAGAATAATATAAACGACTACTTAAAGTTTAATATTACTTCATCATAACGACTACAGCAAGTAAACCTACAACACCTGCTCCAATCATAATAGGAGAAATCGCAGGGCTAGCAGGTTGAACAGTTTGAACAACTACTTCTGTATCTTCTTCTTCTTCTTCTTCTTCTACAACAGGTTCTACAACCTTAGTAATTTCAAAGAAGTGGTCTGTTCCAAAACTTCTACTACCACCAGTAGTGACAGTTCCATCTGCAAGAGTTAACTTGTATTGTCCATCTATACCATTTCTATCTAGTCTATCTCCACCTTCCAAAACTACTGTTGAAGCAATATCACCTAAACTACCAGTCCCACCAGATAATTTAATGGATACGGTATAGCCTGTGGCAGGTGAAATTGAAAATCCTTTATCATACTCACCCATTACCTTTAGACCATCTACAGTTAATGTAGTAGTGCTAAAAATGGCAAAGGCTGCAGGGTCATAAAGTGAAATTGTAGACTTATCTTCAACGCCCAAGGTTAAATTTGATTCTGATGAAAATACTGTTGCTGAATTGAATAAAAGTTCACTTCTTGTTCTTGAATCTACTTGGCTTTGATTAAACATAATCTAAAATAATCTACACTACTACTTAAAGATTATCAAAGAATACCCACCTAGATAGGTTCGCTTGAATAGCCTCAGTATCAATCAATCCTAGGAAATCATACAACTCTTCAAAACTATCAAACATAAAATTAAAGTCCATAATTCCAAACAACCAATTAGGTGCAACACCCTTGCCACCTTCGACAACTACCAAAGTCGGCTTCTTTTGATTTAAAGAATTAATCAATTCGTGAATAGTGCCAAACATAGTAATATTTGGATTAATATAAACAATCAAAAAGTCGGATATATCAGTCATTCTCAAATCTACATGGGCAATCTCACTCATTCTTTGAGATAGTTCAAAATACCTTGCATTACTTTTCAATTCCATCATCTTTTGCTTTTCAATGTCAATTTCTTTATATGCTGTATAACTAATTGGCTTATCGCAAGGGTCTAATACCTTTACACCCTTAGCCTTCAACCACTTTGTAGCATCTTTTCTCCATCCAACACCATCATCTTCAGCAGCATCAATTGGCCCTGCCAAATAACATCTGAGTCCTTTCAATTTATTCATTTTCTTCATTCTCCCTTTTTTAATGGTTTTAACTTCTTCTTCAAGGTTATCAATTACTTCTTCAAAATCTCCGTTCTGTTCTGCCATCAATTATCCATTTGGGAATCACCCTTATAAGAGTTTGCATTAATTGCATACCCACAATTACAATAATATGTCCCAGAAATTAAAGTCATATACTTTGTGGAAAACTTATTTGAACAAACCCTACATTCTACTTTACTCATCAAATCACCTCTTAATATCTACTGTCACTATGGTATCGTTGTGTGGGCCGCCATGAGGGACTAATAGAATCCTTTCTATATCGAATCCGTTTTTCTTACCGATACCTCCTGAGTTCCACCCAAATGAAATTACCTTTCCACCAGATTTTACAACTCTTGCAATTTCATTCTTTAAATCTGAAAAAAAGTATCTACTTTCATGAGAAGTTAAATCTCTTCCAATACTATTATAGCATTCTTTTACTTGTCTAAGTGAATATGGTGGGTCATATAAAACTCCATCTGCTGAATCATCAGCCATCATCTTTAGAAATGTTAAAGCATCTAGGTGATATTCTGCAGAGGTGTCCTCATTTATATCATTAGTAATACTTGCCCTCTTTGAATCTCTTGCGAATGGGTCTAACCAAACTCCCTCAGTTATTTCTTCATCTAATAACTTAGATATTGGATTGATATTAAAAGTAATATGTGAGGGCATTGACCATTTTCTTTCTATATTCATCAAATCACCTCAAACACTTTCAAAGCAACTAATGTTGCAGTAACTAAATTTAAACTAGAAAGGATAGTCCTAATGAAAGATAGTTTATGGTTGTGTTTATCACACCAAAGTTCTAATAAACTTCTATCGTAAATATAACTTTCAATCTTACTCCTTAATTTTTCCCCATCTTCGCCTTCTGACAAACCATTTTCTTTTAAAGCATTAGCCAAAATCCTCTCCACATAATTATCTATACTCATTTATAAACACCACACTTAATACAATATAGTTCAGAATATAGTTGAGGTTCTCTAGTCCATTCACATTCACAAAGACCTTTTAATTTGATATTCAATTTAGCAAGATTTTTTCTTATTTTCATAATTTCTAACTCAATAACTGATTTATCATTATATAAAACTTTAATTTTATCTTCTAATTCATTTTTTATTTCAATCAATTCTTTTACTTGTGAATTATCACTATTATTACTTGAATACAAAAGTATCACTCCTTATACCAAATCTCATAGTCTTCAGCCATTTCAATAATTTTATCTAATTCCATCATAGCAATTAAATCGCTTCTACCATATCTTCTGTATGATTTATACTTTGCAAGTTTGGAACTAGATACTCTTGCATCTAAATCAACTAATTCTTCAGCAATTTTGACTAAATCTAATCTGTTGACTAATGTGAAATTATTCCTCCTTTCAAAAGCGATATAATCTGCCTCACCATATAGCCAACCATCATTTCCATTTACATTATTAAATTCTACCCAAATCCAAGTATCTTGTGCATTAGCATCAGACCTGCTAGTTCTTTTCATGATTTTAACATCTACAGATTTCATAAGTCCATTTTCATCAACAATATATCTATCTATTTTTCTTATCATGTTATCTCTTTTACTTGCTTCAATGACGGCACAGCCTCTCTTTTCAGCAAGGCTATCAAACCTTTTTTCTCCAGCCGTTCCATTATCTATACTCTTTTTATACTTATTGAAAGTCATTTTAATCCCTATACCTAAATTATGTAAAACACATATAAATACTTTACTGGAACATTTTGTAAATTTCTTCTTCGTCTAAATCAGATAACATACCAAAAAAGTATCCGATTGAAGAATAGATATTTTCAATTCCCAATTCTACTGCTACCTCAAGGTTTGCCTTATTATCATCGAAATAGTATTGAATATCCCAACCATCATCCATCAAGTTAGTAAATGCTCTATCCTTGTGAATCGCTGTATTAATTTTTCTATTTTCCTTCATAAACAAATAATCTTCATCTACTGGAAATCCTGAGTCAGTTAAGAACTTAGATGTAAAATCAAATCCACTTACTCTCCTACCAGTCAAATAAGCAATTTTATACCCCATATCTCTAAAAAGACACACAGTTTCAACAGCATAATCAATAATACTATCAAATTCATAATAATCTCCATTCTCATAATTCTGTTGAGCCTTTTCAAAATCAACCTTCAAATCATTAATATATTTTTGAAGCCTTAATCTAGTAGTAACCAATAAATCATCAATATCAAAAACAACCATCTTTCCTTTAATTTCAACTTGTTGCATCATAAACATCTCCATTTTCTAGTATCTTTAAATCTTCATAAGGTGCTGCAAGTCTTCTATACAATTCAAGTTTAGCACACTCCAACACTCCAATTAAATTATTATAATAATAATAACTAACTGAACCCTCAACTTCTTTAACATCTTCTAGATAATTGTTAATAATCTTTGAAATACTGTAATTCAAATCCCCCATACTTAATAGATTATCTGAAATAACCTTTAAAGATTCATCAAACCTTTCTCTACTTTTTTCGTTAATATATGGCATATTTTAAACCTCCTCAATTCAACCAATCGTGGATTCTTTTACTTCCAATCATAATGGCGGAAGCCCACAGGCCTATAAAAATGCCCAGTTGTTCGTCAATCGTATATGTGTAAATCGAGCCAACAATAGATGCCAAACTCAATCCAAAACCAATTTTATCAATATTCTCCTTCATAATTATCCCTTTCTTTCATTACCTATATAAGGTTATTGTTCATCCTCAATTCTACAATTTTTCAAATGTTGTCTCCAACATCTCATCTCGTCATGCAAATCACTTTCTTTAACCTTATTTGTCTCCATAATTTAGAATATCCTCTATACACTTATAAAAGTTTCTATCTAGCATTTCATTAATTTCCCTTAAATGTAATGTAAAGAGGCAGAAACAAATATAACAGGGTTGTTTATCACAATTACAAACAGACCTATATTCCAAACCATCAATAACTAACTTTTTAGATAACATAAAACACTACATCTTTTTATTATCCTCAAACCACTCATTAAAATGAATATTCTGTTTAACGGTGTCAGCCATCATCAAATGTTTTTCTACTAATGTCGAATGGTCCTGATAATCTAAAGGATAATTTGATTTATTTTTAGGTTTTTTAAAACTAGTGTATATTAAAAACAATAACAATATAATTATTAACATACCCAACCCCCCTATCAAATAATTAATTTCCAAATAATCACCTAAACTCTACATCATCATTCGCATGGAATGATACAACCTTTGCCTCTCTATTTTGAATATTATATATAGTAAGGTGCCCTTTCTGAGAAGCATAACCTAGCATATTCATAAAATCTGTTTGTCCTTGCATGGTGGAGGATACTACTAATGGAACACCTCTATGCCATTCAAAAGCGTGTGAGTGGGTATGTCCAGTTACAAAAATATCAGGAGGTGAATGTATAACCATTTGGTCTTCTAATTCAGGAGATATTGAGTTTCTCTCACCCCATGAAGGAGCCATATGTCTTTTTCTTAACATTTCTTTCATACCCTCTACAGAGTTTTCATAAGTTACATGGTCCATTTTAGGGATAATGTCATCCATACCCTGCCCATGATATGATAATAAATCAATTCCATTAAGGTTAACTCTACAAGGATTGCCTACATGAACTGTTGAATTGAACCTTTGTTGAATTAGATGTTCTAACACAGGTTGTGGTTGGGCTGGCCTCACAGCGTCGTGATTTCCAGGTAGCATTATTGGAGTTATGTGGTCGGGTAATTCATCTAATTTCCTAGCGCAAAATTCATATTGCTCATAAGCATTTAATATTACTAAGTTTTTTTCTTGATTAGGGTATACACCTACTCCATCTACACAGTCACCTGACAGAACGAGATATTTTATATTTTTTGCGAGTTTATCCTCATTAAGCCACTTTACCATTTTATCCCAAGTTTTTTCTAAAAAATGTTTACTCCCCATGTGAATATCTGAGATAAAAGCAATTGAAACTGGGTCGTAATCTTTACCCCCTCTATTTTGATGGCTCATTAACACATCTGCATATCTCACTTCATCTACCCAAAACATCCTCCCATCTTGGCTAAACTTTCCTGTAATTCCAATAACATCATCGTTCATCAAACTTCTGGCAGCAGGGTCTTCTTTTTTAATAAATACACTCATAGTTCCAGATGGGTCTTCCACCTCTACCATTCTACCTCCACTTTTAGTTCTCCTAGTGGCCATAACAATCCCTATAATGTTGTAGGTTCTCCTACCCTTTTCCTTTAAAATATCTTTAATGTCTGCAGTTTGTCTAAAACCACATTGCATTCTAATTATCTTTTTAATAGCCTTATACCTATCATGAAATAAATTTACAATATTGCCTATGTTGCCCTTTTGCTCAGTCTCACCTACATTATATTGTTTAATTATTTGGTCTGGATAATCAGATGCAGATTCACCCCATGCCGATTTTAAGCCCGTTTCAAACTTTGGCCTCTTGATAAACTCATCCATAATGTATAAGAGTTCCAATACCTATTTAAGGTTAAAGGGGTTTTCTATCTCAAGTCTCGTCATTCCTTCACCTTCCAAGGTTCAGAAACGCTCCAATTAAGGAAATCATGTCCAATTCCAAAATAATCACTCAAATAATTTTTAGGAATGATTTGGTAGTTTCTTTGCAACATCCATCCTCTTCCATCATTCTTTTCAGTTATTGGCATTTTTATTTTAATAATTACAGCGGAACTGTTGAGATGCGACCCCCATTTCATATTTGGATTAAAAGGCACCTCAATATCGTGCCAATTTTTAATTTTGAAAAAATAATGGTCATCATCAGTAGAATATAATAAAACGCTATTATCAATAAATAATAATTCATGTTTTATTTTAACGAATCTCCCACCTCTCATTTTTTCAGGCACTATAATTGGGAGTCCCTCACCCATAATAGTTTCGACTTTTGGAGAAGTAAAAGGTTCAATTAATTCAACAAATCCCTTTTTATTCATTCCTTCACCTCCAGAGGATTATTATTTATCCAATTAATAAATTTTAATTTAGGAGTTTCTAAAACATAATAAATCTTATTTGTCCCAAAGTTCCAACCCTTGCCCTTATTCATAGCACTCATAGATTGGTGCCTTAAAATCCAAGTAAAGTCCTGGTTCCAACCACCAGGCTTAGATGTATGATACCAAGACTGTGAATTTTCTATCCCTGCTTTTGAATTCCAACAATACATCTTAGAATCATCTGAAAAAACAAAGGTTCCACTAACCATCTTTTGAGTCTGAAAACCATCTGCAGGGATGAATACTAATTTATTTTCTATTATAATGTATGCAGGTGTTTCAGGTTCCCTAGATTCAAAATCTTGTAAAATTAACTCCTTTCTCACAATTGTTTTGTTGGTTCTTGGATTGGAGTTAGCCTTGCCTTCAATTCTGCCTTTTGTTATATAGGGTCTTACTAATCTTTTAAATTCCCTTTTATTCATTCCTTCAACTCCATAGGATTTCTAGTATGCCAATTAATAAAAGCCTTATACATTAAATTAGGCTCTAATTTATAGCCAATATGCACCATCTTAGATTCTGGAAATAATTCCTCATAACTAAAATCGCTAACAGGGACACTTGCCATAGTTTTCAATCTGCATATATTTTTTATTTTTTTCCAATCGTTCTTAGGGGTGAAAGACGATTTGCTAAATTCTATATCTGTAACTTTCAATTCATATTGGTCCCTATACACATAACTCATAATAATTCCACTATAAATTGCTTTTTCCAGACCTTTTTCTTGATTGGGATTTTTATAATAATCATGTAATCTATTATTCAACCATAAATACCAACCACCCTTATAAAATGTATCAAACAAATATTTTTCAAACAATTCCTTTTCTTCACCTTCCTGAATTTCCCAATCGGGAACTCTTCCCATTTGTTCTTCCCAAGTTAGGCCATATTTTGAAAGATAAATATCTATGGTTTCATTAATATCTATAACCCCTAGACCACCCCTAGTAGATAATTTAAGTATATTTAAAATAAAACTTTCATAATCTTCTTTAGTTATTTCTATATCGCTATTTCCTTCCTCCAAGAATGGTTTACCTCCTCCAGCCTCTATAAACTTAAATAAGGCATTAGTTATCTCAGTATTATTGTTCATTATTTTCCACCCCCTAATGGATTATTAGATTTTAACCAATTAATAAAGTGAATTGGTTTTGATTTAATTTTATATCCTGTTATATCTATATCATTTAAATTCATAATCGGCACATCTTGAACATCTCCAAAATATTTTAAATCAGCCTGTTTTGATAAATAATTAACGGTTGAAGTATTTTTTAAAACATCTATGTGTTGTAATTCTTGATTCATTGTTGATGCGAGGCCTTCTATTAAAATATCTGCTTTTGATTTAGACCACAACCTCCCCACATCATTATCTGGAATAAAATATGTTTTGTAATTACTTTTGAATTCATGACTTCTATAGGTTTCGGCTTGAGGGCCAGATAATTTAGAATAAACTGTCCTGTCATAAGAAGGATTGATATTTTGTATTCCAAAATTCCATATAATAGTTTTTCCATTAACATCGAATACCCCATTGCTGTTGTGGAACTTGTCATTAAATTCATTTACAGTTATATTTAACTTCAACAACCTGTAAGGCCTTCCATTTTTACACCTAAAATAATAATCCTTTTTATGTTTGTAATTATATTCAAATATATGTCCTCCATCAAATCTAGGTCTTACTGGTTCTAAATACATTACCTCATATAGCGTTCTAGTATCCATATATGGCGAATCAGGGTTCCAACTTGCCATAGGCCTATAAAGAATTTTACCTTTTAATAAATCGTTATGGTTTGCATTTTTATTACCTTCAAACATTTCCAACTTCGCAAGCATTTCAAGATACCATAGAAAATATGATTTATTACCACTACCATAATTGTTTGTAATATCTGATAGACCCCTATCAACAAATGTCTGAAGTGATTTTTTATCCTCTAAAAACCCAAATAATTTTTTAATAGACATTGCATTCCTTTTTAATTCACCATCTTCAGATGTTTTAGAAAGGTAAGGCAAACTTCCATATTGTAAAAAATCTAATTTATCAGTTATTTTTTGCAGTATTTCAGTTTCTAACCATTGTTGTTGTGTAATTAAAATCATTATTAATGTAAATTCTCTAAAAGAAATATTATGGTTTAACATATCTATTAATTTTTCAATGCTCAAATTTTCAACATCTACTCCATTTACAGTTTTCCACCAATTACTATGTGCATTTAAGTCATAGTCATCAGGTATTGGTTTTTCCATAATTGACTATAATATAAACAACTATTTAATATGTATTATCAGTATGTTTAAATAGCAAGATGGTAATTGTTAAAATATGGAAATAACTCAAATATCAGTTTTAACAGAAGATGACTTCCCTACAGATGTTAATATGTGGGTTGAAGAGTGTGTTGAAGAGTTTTATAAAAAAACTAAACACATGATGACTTCTGAAGAACAAGACTTACTAACTTCTGCATTAAAATATAGAATTAAAAACAGAAATAAAGATTATGAGGGTGCTGTATTTGATAAAGTAATGGGTCTGTATAAAATTGAAGTAGATGAAGAGGTTTATTACCTAGAACTATCTAATGACCCAGTCCATGTATTATCAAGGACTACTGGAAGGTCAGGATACTCTTGTGAACAAATTACACAGCATTATTGGAAAGGACCTTTTCAAGATTTAGGATTTAGGAATGCTACTGCTTACTTTTACGATAATGATATGAATTGGCTAGGCAGGTTAAACACTAGATGGTGTTTAAACGATTCTGGTAAGATAGATATTGGTATCGACCCTAATATTTACCCTGTCGTGGGTGGTTGGGTTCCTGGAAACCTTATTGAAGGATTAAGTGGGGGAACAAAAAGGAGAGATGATAAACTATTACAAAATTGTATATGGACATTACTTGGTAGAAAAGGATTCCTATATTATACAGAGGCTTACACACCATATATTTATGTAGGACACTCAGATACTACAATTTCAGGTGGAGTTCAATTACCCTTTAAAGGACTTAAACACTATGGTTATTAAAGGTGAACCTTTAATTCTGCCAATTGTTTCTTAATTTCCACTTCTGCATCTTTAGCAGTTTCAAAGTTGTTAGAACCTGTTATTACACACTTACCACTTGAGAATATGAGATATACAACGCCTAACTCAGTAAGCCTGTATATCAAACCTGGAAATTGCTCAGGTTCATATTCAGTCTTTTCAAAAGGCAATAAGAACATCAATTTAGATAGATTAATTTTTTCAATATCTAAATCTTCACAAATATCACAAGTTACTACAATATTATGTAATACAGATTCACAATCCTTCTCATCCCATAATTCAAATTCGTGTTTTAGTAAATCATCTCTTAAAAGTTTAAAGGCAATATCAATTGATTCAGTATCTTTAGCGCCTGTAACTACTGCTTTACCACTTCTAAATAGTAATACACAAACTTTAGGTTCTTCAATCCTATAGACCATTCCTGGAAATTGTTCTTGTTCAAAATCAATTTCTAATAAATCTGCTATGGTGTTTACATCTAATTTAGATGCATATCTTGTGCTTGCTACAATATTAACTACTTTGGCCATATATACTAATTTGTAATATAACCTATTTAAAGGTTAGTTTAACAATAGGGGCAAGTGTCTAATGAATTATGATATACATTATCGCAACTTTTACAAATCATTAAGTTTTGAATCCTCAACATTTCTGCATCTCTGTTTAAATTTTTACTAGATTCCACCCTTTTATTCTTAGAACCCTTCCTCCAATGCTTATCTTTTTTCTTATGAGAGTCTACATTACTCTTCTCATTCTTTTCTTTCAAACCTCTTTCAAGATTATACGCATCATAATTTTCATCCCTCATAATATACACTCCCTGTTATATTTACTATTATCCATACATTGGATTATTATCATCTTCTTTTACTCTTAAACCAACAGAATATATTGAATTATAAGATTGATTGCTAAAATCGTAAGAATATAAACTTGCTAACCTTTTATCAATTCCTTTTAAAGAAGATAATATATATTCAGCCACATCTAATGCTGCATCTTTAACCATTCCTAAAAAAATAATATCACTCACCTCGTCCTGTTCTGGCATATGTTTCTTTAATATAGTTAATATGTCTTGCGTTATCTCTCCCTTATAACTACCATCTTCATATGTTTCATAATCTTCAAAAACTAATTTTCTTATTTTGTTTAACTGCCTATCTAATTGCTTTTCTGTTAAATCAATACCTTGATAATTATCATCGACCATACTATATATTAAGTAAAACTACTATTTAAAGAATTATCACCAATCAATACCTTCTATATCCACATAGAATTCTTTCTTATTATGTTTAACTTTTGAGTGGAAACAACCATTATTATTTTTAACACCCATGTAAACTTCATAAGTAAATATAGAATCACACATACAATAACCTAAAACCTGTAAATAATTACCTGCATTCCAAGCAATTGGTGCATTACTAGCATCCATCAATTTTGAACTATCTTTACCTACTATGCCTTTAATTAAATATTGTAATCTAAATCTATAACCTGTTTTCTCTTTTAAATATGCACAAGTGTCTAGGTTTCTATTATCCTTTTTAAACCTTTGTATAATATCCTTTAAATTACCCCCTCCTGCTTTAATAGGTTTGGCCAGAATAGGCAAATCAAAACTATTTCCATTGTGAGTAACAAGTGTATAACCCTTGTTAAAGAAATCTTCCATCATAGGTAGCATTTCTGTAAAACTAAAAAGATGATTAAACATACTTTTTTTAACAGGGTCATCATCCATAATATCAGTATATTTCTGTATAATGGATTCAGGGTCTTTTACAAAATAATACCCCTTTCCTTCATAACCATCAAATATACAAACACAAGAGGTTTTCCAACCATTAGGATTTCCAAAATATAATCCTTCACTCTTCATACTTACATTAGATGTTTCAATATCTAAACAAATAACCTTGGGCTTATCATTAATTTCAATAGTTTCCATTTTAATTCACCTTTTCCATTTCTAATTTAATATAACAGTCAGGACATATATAACTCTTTGCCATTTCTGATACAGGCCAATAAGAATCACATTGAGAGCATTCAATCATTTTCCAAGTCATTTATACAGACCTCGCATCTTGAAACATCCTACTCGCTACATAATACTTCCCTGAGTTATTATTTTCTAATTGCGTAAACATAATATCTCTTTTCAATAAATTCCAACAAAAATAGGAATTATTAAAAGATGCAGTATTGCCATCAAAAGAAACCTTTTTATCTACTATTAATAATTGCAAATGATTACCCTTGCTTTGTTGATTATTAAAAAATGAGCCTACTACTTGATAATTTAGTATAGGCAACCCCATAATCATGGCAAAAGGTTTCCCCAACTCAAATAATCTTTTGAATACTTCTAATTTTTTAGTAAATGGTGGATTTGAAATAATATAATCATAATCTTCTGGCTCATATTCAAAGAAATCTCTACCATCCCAAATGTGTGAATAAATTACTTTAAAACCAGATTCTTTTAAACACAAAACAAACTCACTATTTTTAGTATCAAATGGACACCAAATCTTTGAGCCAACATCCAAATGAGGGATGATTGCATCAACTAATATCTTTGGGGTATAGTATTCATCCTTCTCATTCCAAGAAGACTTTCTTAACCATGTATGTTCTTCAACCAATTAAATCACCTATTATCTCCATTGCCTTGGATTACATTTCTAGACATTCTACTATCTAGTTTCTCAATATTCCTATTAGCAACATCACTTAAATCATAACCTAATTCATTTGCCACACTAGCAACATACCATAAAACATCACCTAATTCATCAATTATGCCTTTTTTACAATCTTCTAATTTCAAATCATCTCTAAGCATTTTCTTTACCTTTTCAGCGACTTCTCCAGCCTCCCCATTTAAGCCTAATACTGTATAAATCAATCCATTATACCAAGTATCAGAGGGATATTGGGCTGTTTTTCTTGCATAGTCTTGATAATCATTCATTTTCATGATTTCCACCATCCTTCACCTTCTTTGTTTTTTGGAATGCTTGGTTTATACTATTATACATCCTAGTGTGAGTATTTCTAAACCACTCAACAAATTGTTCATCTTCACTCAGTCTCTTTTTCATACATTTCACCTTCTTTTTCCATTTGGATTTCTATCATTCTAGATATCTCATCTTTAAAAATCTCTACATCCTCGTTTAACTCTTTAATAGCCCCCCAGATGTGGGAGACTCCGTAAATAGTGCTTTGTTGTTTAACATCTAATTTAGTAATCTCATCAGAAACCTTTCTAAAAAAGATTAAAATAACTACATATGCAATAAGCAACAATGTAAAATTAGCAATAAGCATACCAGATTCCCAATTCACAAAATCACTCCTCTTCTAGAACTGCTTCGCCAAACTCGACCATATCTTCACCTTCTCCTTGTGAATCTACTAATTGCTTCATAGCCTCAGCCATGGCAACTGCCTCTTCTTCTGCAAGTTTCATCTGCTTCTTAGTCATTTTCTTAGGACCCCTAAAGCCTCTCCTACCTTCTGAACCATCTCTAAACATATATTTCCTATCTGTATTTGCATTCTTAACAATTTCATTACCATTTGAATCTACTTTAACTCTTGATACAGGAGTAATTATATCCCCTGCTTTTGAATACTCTGTGCATTCTCTACAAAGTCCTTTATGATTAACAACTGATTCGCAATCCATACATTTCCATTTATACAACATTTTTACCATTTCACTCACTCTCCAATACATTTTTCCTAAACTTACCTAGTGGCAAATCAATTAAAGTTTCAAATCCCATAAATGTTTCTTCTGCAATAGAAATAGATGTTCCTTTAACATCTTGTAAAACACCAATAAAAGAAAACAAAATCTCAGGGAAATCTAAATCAATCTCTCCTTCATAAGAAAAAGACATAACGCCTAATTTTTCAAAATAGGTATATTCAATACTATAATTTTTAGAAACTATGTATTCATCACTAACTTCATAACCATTAGAAACGAACCACTTTTTAATATTGTTTATATCACCCATAGGTTCATCACCCATCGATACTGCAATAATTGCTTTAGATGCTTTTTGCTCCATATTATTACAACTCCATTGATACCTATATAAACTATTCGGTCTTCAAATCAGATTCATAATCTACATCTAGAACCCTACTGCCTAAATGATAATACAATGTAGATTTATTATAGAGGTTGTAGTTTAATTTAGATAATTCATAAACATAGCAAATACCTACATAATGCGATAATTCAAAAACTTGAGGATAATCTTGCCTTCTGTATAAATCGTGTTTTATAAGTTGACTACCTTTGAAGCCTGACTTTTGCAAACACAAATAAGGGTGTGATTTAACTTCCTGCCCACACAATAGACTAGAACCTCCTAATTCCATCATAAAAGATTTACAAAGTTTAATCTGTTCCCAAGTTCTTTCTGGATAGGTCAAATACAACAAAACAATAATATCATCATCGTTTAGTCCCATCCTTTTAACAACATCTTGTAATACAGGTTTGATTGAAACTTTATCTCCGCTTAATTCACTACTTCTTTTTACTACTTTAACAGAAGTATCTTTAACAAGGTCGATAATATAATCATCATCTGTTGTAATAATTACTTTATCGTGTAATTTAACAGGCATTTTACTAAAAGTATTGTTAAACAACTTTCTATTCTTATTCGGAAATCCTCTTGACCCCTTCCTCGCAGGGATTACATAATAGGTAGTCATAGTAATTCTTCCATAGTTTTAGTTTTATCACAAATGAAAAGGTCATACGCTGGCTTACCCATTCTTAAGTCGTGGTATTTAACTCCCCATTCCTTAAATTGAGATTCTGTTAAATCATACCAATCAATCCCAGTTACAGTTCCTCTCGCTGTCCAATAAATAATCGTATTTCCTAAATTATACATTTCATTAACTAATTCAATTGCTTCATGATTTGGTTTAGCCAAAGCGTAATTGAAATCTTTCAATGGCTCATCATAATAACAAATAGT
>JGI24006J15134_10000150_pt1 | contig 55437 bp, 67 predicted proteins | sample LinPmetageLP53_FD_15134 | JGI IMG/M metagenome (IMG submission 15134)
TGTNTCTGAACCACCACTTACTAACTTAACTCCTACACTTATTACACCACTTGTAATATTTGCTATTGTCATTCCTATAAGGGTAGTTTGAGTATTAGCACTCACAGTTGCTAAAGCACTACTATCTGTATTAGCGGCTAAAGCTGAGTTAAACGCTACATTCTTAAACGTATTTGCCATAATTATCCTTTAATATCAGTGTCATCCGAGAGCAATTGACATCGCCACGGCTGCGTTGTTTGCTATTACAGTGTTATCAGCTATATCAGTTAGCATTTCTGAACTAACTCTAATTTCTACAGCATCTCCTGAAGTATGCGCATTTGATGTAGCAACGCAAGTCAGGCTTGTAGATGCAGTAGCTGTTACTTTTATAACTTCACTATTTATAGTAACGTAAACCCAGTCAGCACTGGTTAACGAAGGAAATAGAGAATTACTTACTATGGGTAAAGCAGTAACCCCGGCAGCTATATTAGCTGTAAGAGCAGTTGCGCAACTATTACTAAATTTAACAGCCATAAAACACCTTTAATTATGATACAGTTATAGTCCAACTAATAGTTACAGTGTCATCAGTACCTTTATTAATGACAGCAAATACTGTTCTAGCTAGCATGTCCCCTGATCCTGAGGTTGCATGATTAAAAATACCTGCTTCTTGTATCGCATAAGCTCCGTGCGATGATGTCCAGGTAGCATCATATTGTACTGTAGCATTTGATACAGTTCCACCATCAGTAGTTAATGCTATCCTACTTGCAGTTATTTCAGCCGCTAAAGCTGTATTTCCCGCAGCAGCAGCAGTATTAGCCGTACCTAAAGCCATGTGTGACATTTCAACTTTTTGAGTGAACCCACCACCTACACTATCTTTAAATCTGCTAGCTACCCAGTTTTTACCTGCAGTAACTACAAGATTATCACACTGATGAACTATTTCATTATTAAGGGATATTTGTAGCGCCCCGGTTAGTTCTAAGTTATCTATAATCATATTTTTCCTAATTGAGTGTTATTTCGTTAAGTGTAGTTGACCCCAACATTCTTGATATTATTAATGATACACTTATTGTATCACTCATAGTGGCTATATTGCCTTTAACTCCATTTACACTTTTATTAATATCAGCAAAATCATCTAAGCTGAGCCCACTAGCAAGATACTTAGAAATAGTATTTGCAGTTCCATCAGAAATATTTGCGGTATCTGAAAATATTTTATTTGTAACTGCTGCAAGTACATCTGAAATAGTTGTTAAATCTACTCCGTCTGTTTTTGTTGGGGTAGTTGTTACTTGTTTAATAGTAACACTTCCTAAATTATTTAATAAAGACCCATTAAGTAAACTTGTATTTAGTAATTCAGAAGATTCTAAGTCCCTTGCCTGTACTTCGTCAAATCTATCTCTAAGAAATTGATTAGCAGTATTAAGTACATCAGTTAAAGGTATTGTATCACCAAAATAATCTTTAATAACATATTTAATTACAGAATCACTAAGGACTACTTCATCATTTAATACTTTTGTAACACTAGCAGCATAAATTTCTGTAAAATTAACACTATCAATTACTCTTTGGTTTTTGCTAGTCACATCTAACAAGATACTTAATGCTATATCTTGATATGTTACTGTTGGCGCTACCTTTTGATAATTAAGTTCTGCCTGAAGTTTTTCCCAAACAAGACTCCAATTTGCTTTCATTAGAACTGTTCTCTAACTTTAAATTTGAGCTTATCGTATACTGTTTGCACTTTACTACTTCCATCAGTTAGCTCGAGTTCTCCTTCGTATATTCCTGCAGGTATATCTAAAGAATCAGCTGGCCAGATCATAGAACAAGTACCTCCTGAACCACTAATTATAGCAAGAGACTCTGTGAATAACACAGTAGAGCTGTTTAATTCTTTAAATTTTAATCTAATGGTATATCCAGTTATATTAATAATTTTCCAAGTTGAAGAATCCTCTTCATCTAATATTGTCACTGGATCAGTAACAATTGCTGTTGCAGAGTCTCGCAGTGTAAAGTTTAGTTCGGGCTTAGTATCTCCTTGAACTAAGTTTATCGTTTCAAAGTAGGCCATAATTTATATTTTACCATTTAACTTTGTTAGCCCAATAAGCACCAGACATCTTACCCCTAGCTATATTTTTGGCATGTCTTGATTTAAAAGACTTTCTCTTTTGCTTTCATCTTAGCTGACTCACCATCTTTAGGCTTGCCTGCAGTTGAAGCTCCTTGTTCCCCAAACCTGATAGTTTTAACTTGACTGCCAACTTTTGCGACAACAACATGTGATTTTGTTTTATGGGATGGAGTGCGTTTAGGTTTATTATAAGCAGAAACTCCCACTCTAGCTAGTCTTAAATCTGGTTTAATGAAAGCCATAGGACTTTTAATTATAATACGGAGGATACTTTTTAATTATAATTTAGTAAATAAAATAAAATTTGTCAAGTCTTATTTTAAATAAATCCATTATCTACTAATTTATTATTATGTTCTGTCTCGTTATCCCCGCCTAATCCACTAGTAATAACTTGCCTGCAATTACTCTCATAACGCAAGTAGTAGCTATTGTTTTCTGCTTTAATATCTCCGCTAATAGCACTATACGCTTTATATGCAGCGTAATTTAACAAAGCTTCTGTGTACACATTACTTATATTTAAAGAATGAGTTACCTTAGTAATTACTTTAGGAGAAGCGGCATATACTAAAATAATTTGTGTGGTGCCTTTAGCAGTATCTGTACCTTTCACAGTCACTTTAAATGGTTCCGGTATAAGCAAAGATACAGCAGTATCTACATTATCTACAATTTTTCTATAAGTGTCTTTTATGGGAATCTCTACTTTGTCATTGTCGTTGTAGTATGCGTAAACAGGAGCTAAAAAATCATCGGGCAAGACATAGCTCTCATCATTCATAGGGCTATCTATCTCATACTGCTTTTGCAATAAATGAAATCTTTTATGTATAGCTAAGTTAGCTAAGTTTAAATAGTTAATAAATTTATTCCTATTCGTGTTTTGCAGAGTAGATGGGGCCGTACCATTAACTGCCAGATCTCCTACATCTTGAATAGCTAATTTGTAAGTTTCTCCGTTTACCAGGTAATTTATATAGTCAGATGCTTTCATTGCGTTCCTTTTTATACAAAATATGAATTGTCATTAACTTTAGTATCATCACTACCCCATAAAGATGTTCCAGGTATAGCTTGGATATCTTCATCATATTCTACACTTACTTCACTAGGTTTCCATGTGTTTAGCTCAGCCAGCATAGATATAGTATCTATTTGGTCATCGTGTTTGCTTTTAAAACCTTTGACAGTAGCTAATTGTAATTCTACTGTCATTTCTTTTAATTCGTCACTATCTTTTAATTCTTCTGGAAACCATATTTTTTTCATTTTGAATAATGGAACTACATTTTCCTGGAACCTACTCATCTTATCTTTAATAGGCCTTATTCCAATATTATTCCCATTTTTTCCTTTTGACAAGTTAAAATAAATATTTCTTGCTGTCATCTCATTTTGAATCCAACTAATAAATCCCCCCTGTTGGCCTGTAATCTCTATTCCTACTTCTAAAGGAGAGTACTCTTGAACTAATCTAAATAAATTATCTACAGTGGCATTCATAAGCATTTTTTTACAAACTCCGTCTACCCACAACCAATCTCCGTTATTATTATACGCCCACACATTGATTGCACTAAAATCTGCGTGTTCACGGTCACTTGTAGCAAAGTCAGTAGTGATGTAAAAATTATATGCTGATTTATTAGTAATTACACTGCTTCTGGCATACCAAATAATATCTGAATCTAAGATCAGTCTTTCTTCCTCTGACATAATCCTAAGCATTAGCTCCTGGTTAAATGTATCTACTTTGCCTGCTTTAACTGCGTTATCATATTCTAGTTTTACAAAATCATAACTAAACCTATCCTCCCAGCTACCTTTAAAATCTTCCCTGCTGCAGGGGAACTGCTCACATACTGGATACACGTTTACAACCCAAGCTCCACTTTCCACTGCTTTATACAAGGGGTCTTTAGCATTGAACGGGGTGCCGCTCCATATAGTTTTCTTTTTAGCCGGATGCAGCGCGTAGTTAACTGCTTTGTACACAGTGTCTTCTATATTAGCTATAACTGTGGGAGATCTAGCATCCGAGTCTCCTACCAAGTCATCCAGCACGGCCAGGGTAGGTCTTTGCCCTATTTCTTTAGCACCACGCACACCACTTAAAGCGCCATACCCTCTAACTACAAACGATTTGCCTGCAGCATTAGTAAATTCCCATCTAATATCAGTAAACTTAGTTTCAGGAACATACTGTTGTAAAAATTCACTATTTTCCCATCTAAACTCTATATTCTTTCTTAGGTTCTTTACTCCATTTTCTACACTGTCTGAGACATACATAGCAAATCCGACATCCCCAAATCCAGGGATACCACCGTAAGTAGCTATATACAAAAATAAATACTCTGAGAATATTGAAGTCTTTGAACTGCCCCTGTGTGCCATATTAGCAGTATTTTGTTTCTTACCAGCAATATTATCTAACATGTGATAATGCATTACTGGAGTTTTATGCTCTTCCCCTTTATCTCCATTAACTAATTTAAGGAAGCTAACAAACTCTAATGCAAACTCACTAGGCACATATAATGGATCTACAGAATAATCCACCTCATTTAAATAATCGTCTACTGTTTTATCCATGCATTATCCTATGCAGATTGCGGGGGTAACTCAATATACTCTGTTTCTACTTTATTAGCAATAATCTCACTATGGGCTATATCTTGAGCAGAACTAACCCCTTTTTTAATTAATTTCACCTGCTGCTGAGCTAAAGCTTTAGTAGTAGCCCTGAGATCTTCAATCATACCTGACTGCCCATACGATACATCTAACGCTATTTTTGTTGCTTCGGGAGCCTTTAAATTAATTAATAAACTTTCTGCTGCTTTTTGTCTAACCATTTCAGAATTAGCATTACGCATTAATTCAGCCTGGGTATTAATAGCTTCCTGGTAAACTCCTGCATTCAGTATATGCGTGGGAACTACAGCCCTTTCCAATATATTGACCACTAACGGGTTATTAGCATAATTATTAGCGAAACTAGCTATATAACTAGAACTATACCCTTTAGTCAGCATAGTTGCATACCTATCTACAAATACTTTCTTATACGCCATAGAATTAATGTCCCCCATCAACCTATGAGAAGCGAATTTAACGGCATTAACATACGCTGACAGCGAGTGCTTACCCTGCATCAACACACTAGTGTATGTTAAAGCATTATCTCTGAACACTCTCCTGAGTTCACTATCTGTTTCTGAGTTAACTAGCTCTAATACTTCGTCAGTCACATGCCGCCTAAACCGCTTATCAGGCAGCGTATTCACAAGCATCTCCTTAGTCAGCACATCTGTAGAATCTACGGCACTATCTACATCATCTATATTATCTAGTTTGTACACAGCTTCCTCCAAGTACTTATTGCTTTAGTTCTATCCTCCCTCCAACATTTGTAAGGNGACAACATAACAGTATTCTTACTAACCATANCAACAAATTCCCTGCTCCGCAACTCTAATATGTATTTTTGTAAAGTTCGCCGACACAATATATCCTTTAATCCCGCAACATCTACTAAGTTACTAGCCTGCACTCTACTAATCAACAACATCAACACAGCGCTACCCATTAAACTAATCCCTTCCTGTTTACCCAGATCTAAATGCATTCACGCACTCCTCAGCCCACTAATACTATCTTTTTCCCACATATACATAAGTTGCTCCTCATCCCTGATACTATCTATCTCCCTGCACTCAGGATTAACCATATACTCCCATCTACTGTATTTCCTAATTAACCCCATCCTTTTCAATTCTCTCACGGCCAAACAGAAATTACTAACATTAACTTTAATCAATTGACTNACTGTTTCTGGCGACCCCTTAACTAACATCCTATTATCTACAACCAAAAACAACCTAATAAATACTCCATACGCTTTAACATCGNCACANCCCTCAAACAATTTACTAACTACTTTATTCTTAATTANCATCACATTTTNCTATAACTGAAATCTTAAGTATGCCNATTTTTATTATTAATATTATTTACCACAATTACAAGATCAAAATTAAAAACTTTACTAACTTTTTTTGTTGTTATTACGGATGTAGTACTTATTACCTCAGAGTGGTGTAAAAGTTAATTCCCTCCCCCCCGGTTGGAATACTAACTATCTTTTATCAAAATAAAAAAGGACACAACAGCTTTGCTGTCAGGATACTTAGTACATTCAGTGCTAGGATCTTTCACTCTCATGGGAGAATACTATGGTTATAATTAAAGCAGTCAATGATATCGTATCTGGTATCAGTGCTATTGTATCTGACCTTATGTCAGGTACTCAAGACCTAAGCGGAGTCTACAAGGATTCTTGTAGATCTATCCGACTAGAGTCTAAGATGGCTAACGTCAAGGAGATGGATTCCCTTCTCAAGGCGGCAGGCATCAAAGCTGAGGACTTAGATAAGTACTTAGCTTAAACCACTAACGGAGGCAAGGTAACTTGTCTCCACCTCATTCCACCTTAAACAACAAACAACCAATGGACTATATACTAATACTAGTACTGCTATCAGCACTATCAATTGTAGCAACTATTGCACTACAACTAGCTTGTAATAAACTAGATTCAATCTTACTACGTAGAGAAATCAAATCCCTACATAAAGAATTCAACTTCACCAATAAATAAACTCGAGGTAGGCTAATCCCTACCTCATAAAACTTAAAACACACACATTCATTACGCTCCATACTTAATCATTCTGCACTTATGTTATTCATAATTAGAAGGTAAACCTTACGTTGTATGGATACTCCGGATAAAAGGAGTATCCTCTAAAAATACAACTCTAATTACAAATAATCAACGTGCTAAAAGAATAATCAAATATTCCACTCCATTCATAAGGACACACAACTAAGAACCTTAAAAAACACACTAAGATAGAGGGATATATAAGGGACTACCTAAGTATATAACACATAAAACTTATAGAGTAGTGGGTATATAGAGGATTAACCTATACTTATTTACATACATGGTGGGAGAGTAAATATATTATACTCTCTTCTTTATTTAATAGCAAGTCTTTTATTTTTATTTATTTATTATTTAAAAAGCCGGCTCTGCCGGCAGGATAGTTCTTATGTATGAGCTATTAGTAGTGTTACTGCATTAAGTGGTAATACTATTGCACAATATTGTGCTGTTAATCTCTAATTGGAGATATATATGAATACTAATAAAAGCGTTACCGCTTCCAATAATAACTTCAATAAATTCCATGTTGAAGTAGACGGTATCCACATGAATCTTAATATTCATGGCTATGTAGGATGTCAACATCCTAAGCAAGCGTTAAAGATTCTTAATGCTAGCTCCTTAGTCTTACGACCTGTTAGCGATAACAATGGACTCAGCATGTCCGTTCCTGTTTCGGTGACAAGCACTGAGGAAAATCCTGAGCAACGATTCAGGTCCATAGGCTTTGTAAATCCATCCTCTGAGGATGATTACATTGATGAGGATACTGACTTCAGCAAAGCTGAGGTTTACCTCAAGGATGATGTCAATCTTAGCGACCTCATCTAACTACATAGGATAGGTGCTTAGGCATCTATCCTAGTATTTTTTATTACTCACAGATAGAGTGCTTCTATCTACAACTATCAATCTACTCAGGAGAATATTATGAACCAGTTCATGCTAGAAAAAAGATCTAAGAAAAACAGTACGATGTTAGTAGAGAATACTGAAGTAGCTCAGCTAATAGAGAATGTTACTGTTTATTTAACTATGCGAAATATTCCTAAACCTAACCTGGTAGCCACTAAAGCTACTAAGATAAGTTTATCCAGTAAGGGTAGACTTATAGAACCAGGAGCNCTGATAGTGCCCTTAGGTGAGATAGTGACTAATTCTAAAGCTACAGGTATAGAAGTATTAGANAAGGGCATTCATATACTGGAGATACTAGGTGGTATGTTGTTTACTATTGAAGACAACATGCAAATGAAACCTATGTTTCTACTCAGCCACGGTGAGCAACGCATACTGGACAGACTTACCGCTGACCTACCTATGCTGGAGCTGCCTCTTGATTGGTCCGCTAACAAGGGGGGCTATTACCTAAATAGACAACCACCTCTGTTAGGTAAGGCTGCTAGGTTTATTCCTAAAGGGATAAGTTTATCCACTGATGTATTAAATAAACTGCAGACAATTCCGTGGACTACATCAGCTGTTAACTCCAAGCTGACAATGTTTAACCAGGCTAAGTTATACTTCGTGTGGAAATACGATAGTAGAGGTAGAGGTTATTCTACTGGTTGGCCTTTAAATATCCAGAGTAGTCAACGAGTTAAGGCTACATTATCTTTAGCCAATAAAGAGTTGGTAAACAATTATGATAATCTGTATATAGCTATAGCTAACCATGCAGGCAAGGATAAGCTTTCATGGGAAGATAGAGTAGAATGGTCCAGATCGTCTTTAAATACTATCATAGATGGAAAGATCAAGTGGGATGAACCCCATCTAGGCAGGAAAGCTGTTAAGGCTCTCCTAGACACCATAGACGATAAACCTACGGGATACTGGATGACTCTTGATGCAACCGCATCAGGTATTCAGATAATGGCTGCTCTAAGTGGATGCCCAGAAACAGCATCTGCTACTAATATGGTAGATCCTGCGGTGAGAAGAGATCTATACCAGGAAGTTACTACTGCAATAAATAGTTTATGCGCTATTCCTACTACAAGAAAAGTTGTAAAGAAAGTAGTTATGACTTTCTTCTATAATAGCGTAAAAACTCCAGAGAGGATGCTGACTAAAGATCAGCTGGCAGCATTCTATCAGGTAATACAGCAGCTATTTCCCGGAGCTTACAAGGTTATGGACATAGTTAATAATCTTTGGAATACTAANGGCTCTCACCATAGGTGGACGTTACCTGACGGGCACGTTGCTCATGTTCCTGTACTTGGTGCAGTTAAATATACTACTCCATACGGTAGTATTCATAGAACAGAGCTGGTAACTAGTCCTAACTATAGATCATTACTTCCTAATGTTATCCATTCTATTGATGGATACATTGCTAGAGAAATGATTAGAAGGTGTGACTTCGAAGTAATTCATATACATGATTGCTTTGGCAGTCACCCTAATAACATGGGTGTAATCGCTCAGCGTTATCGTGAGATACTAGCTGAGATAAGCGATTCTGCCTTACTTAATTCTATAGTTAAGGAGTTAAGTATGGGTAAGTCGTGGTTTCCTATATTCCCATCTCTTAAACATGAGATATTAAATAGCAATTATATGCTATCTTAACCATATAAATAGCTCCCTTTATTCAAGGGAGCTATTTTTTTTAATAACGTAGAGACTTAAGAACTAGGTATTTGTTTAACATAATACCTATAAACATACTGAGATAGTTTAATGCAATATTTTGTAATAAATGAATGCATGTACAAAGGCTGTGCCAATTGGCGAGTAAACAACACATGTATAAAAAATTCAATGGATATCAGCGCAGTAGTCAGGTTTGCAAAATTACTCCCAGATAGTAAATACTGCGAAGTAACCAACCAAATAAATAAATATAAACTTAATGAATTATTAGAAGGGTAACTATGCGAATAGCCGAACACACCAGATGGAACATGAAGAAGTCTATATTGTCTGATCTTTATGGTTTACATCTTGATAAACTAGGTAAAGAAAAAGAAGTTTTCTTAAGAAAGAATCTTGCTTTAGAGTATGCACCATACACGGAACACCTAGCTAAAATACCTGATCATTTCTTAAATTATGAATACAGATACGCAGTAAAAGTTGTTTATAAAAAAAATGATCCTATAAATAGTTACAACCAGACGTGGTCAGTAACGTTAAAAGATGAGGCATCGCCAATCTCTAGTAAAGAATACGTTGTGCACCCTAGTTTATATACTGAAGTGGCATCTATTATAGAAAGAGAGCAAGAAATAAAAAAAGAAAGAGGAGAGATGGACGCATTTATAGAAAATACGTTCGATATGACTACAGGCTCTAAACAAATAAGAAAAATGTGGCCAGAGAGTCTTCACAAGTATTTACCCACAGAGCCTGTCCTTATTAAGAGAGAGAGAAACTCTAAAGGTAAACTTGTCTTACCTACTATAACTGCGCCTGCGCAACTAAATACAAGATTAGTTAACAATTTATTAGAAAAATAATATGTTTGAAGTGAATACAAAGCAATTAAAAGAAGCTATGATCAGAGATTTTAAAGTAGGATTAGTTCCTATGGTAGCCTCTAGCCCAGGTATGGGTAAATCAGATGTAGTTAAAAATATTGCAGAAGAGTTTAAACTAAAATTAATTGATTTACGAGTAAGTCAGTGTGAGCCCGTAGATATGAAAGGGTTCCCTGACACAAAAGATGATCGTATGGCTTTCCTTCCACCTAAGTACTTTCCTTTAAGTACAGACCCTATTCCTGCTGGGTACTCTGGATGGTTGCTTTTCTTAGATGAGTTCAACTCAGCTTCCCGTGAAGTAGAAGGTGCTGCGTATAGACTTATCTTAGATAGAACTATAGAAGAACATTCTCTGCACCCTAAATGTGTCATTGCTGCGGCAGGAAACTTAGTCAGCGATAGAGCTATAGTAAATGTAGCTAGCACTGCTACTACTTCTAGGCTTAGTCACTACAGGTTAGTTGTAGATTGCAACATTTGGGTTGAATGGGCTAACTTACATAATATAGATCATAGAATAATTTCTTTTATTAAATTTAAACCATCTGTTCTGCATAAGTTTAATCCAGATACAGACGAACTAACATTCCCCTGCCCTAGAACATTTGAATTTGCTAGCAAAGTTATTTCCAATTCTGAAACTATAGACACTATAGATAAAATCAGATTAGCAGGTACTATTGGTGAAGGTACATCAATAGAATTTGTTACTTACTGTGAAATATACAAGTCATTACCTACTATAGAGCAAATACTTAATGACCCTAAAACTGGGTGGAAAGTTCCTACTGAAATAAGTGAGCAATATGCTATTACTACAATGCTATCTCACAATATAACCGAAACAAACGTAGATATTATTATGACTGCTATAGAGCGACTGCCTATAGAGTTCCAGGTAATAACTTTAAAGGATATATACGGCAGACAACCTGATCTAAAAGATCATTTACGTATTAAAAAATGGGTAAGCGTACACGCATCTGAGATGTTCTAATGCTAGATAAAAAATTATTAAAAGCTAAGATAGAGTTAATGACTAGATCAGTATTTCTATCTACTATCAATTTAAGCATCAAGCATGTAATAACTGATATGGTGGCTACAGCAGGTACTGACTGTAAACAAATAATGTATAACCCTGACTTTTGCAAAGACTTAACAATCCTTGAATTAACAGGGTTAATGGCGCATGAGTGTTGGCATGTAGCTTTCATGCACAAACTTAGACAAGGTGACCGTAACCATGTGCTTTGGAATAAAGCAGCAGATTATGTAATAAATAATATGTTGTTAGACAGTGGGTACACTTTACCTCCAGGAGGGCTAGCAGATAAAGCCTATACAGATATGTCTACAGAGCAAGTGTACGATAGTCTGTTAACTAATAATGAAAGCCAGGAAGAATACGAATTATTAGATTTATTAGACGCAGAAGGAAATGCAGAAGATGCTACACAGGAAATAAAAAATATATTAGTTAAAGCTGTCACGCAATCTAAAATTGCAGGTAAATCTGCAGCAGAAATACCTAATAGTATCTTGCGTGATATAGATGCATTAATTAATCCTAAGCTGCCTTGGCATACTTTACTTAACAAATTTATAAGTACCACAGTTAAAACTAACTACAGCTGGGCTAGAAGAAATAGACGGTATAAAGCAATATACCTACCTAGTTTACATAGTTACGGGTTATCGTCACTTACTTTTGCTATTGATACAAGTGGTTCCGTTACTTCAGAAGAACTACGCACTATGCTTTCAGAGATTAGAGGAATACAGAATACTTTCCATCCTAAGCACATGAAAATAATTGATTGTGATGCTGAAATACATAATGTATACGATATAAACTACACTACAGATATTTTATCTTTAGATTTTTCTGGAGGTGGTGGCACTAGTTTTGAACCAGTTATGGAATATGTTAAAAAGAACCCTACTCAAGCATTAATCTATTTTACAGATTTACACGCTAATGTGCCTATTGATCCCAAGATACCTGTACTCTGGATCTGCACTTCAGACGCTAAACAAATGCCTTTTGGTAAAACTGTATACTTTAATTAAATATCAATTATTAGCATGAAACATAACATATGAGTAATAATATAGCTTTACTAATTAAGAACAGTGATAAATTCTCTTTTGAACTTCATGAGCATTACTTAAACGTATTAGGCAAGAAAACTCTAGTATACAACCTACTATATAACAAGCTGTCTACAGTCACAGCTAAAACCGCAAAAGCTTACTTAGACATACTCATAACTAAAATTCCTTCTCACATAGATAAGTTAATTATTGCAGATAGTAATTATTTTAAATTCATAACTAAAATACAAAAAATATCTAGCAAGTATGGAGCACTAGTCCCTGGTAAATATGACGGGTATACACGATTTACATGTGTATATGTTCCCCATTTTAAAAGTTTATTTAAATCCCCTGAGAATAAAAGTCTTATTGACGCTGGCCTAAACGCAGCTGTGCGCAATCAAACCGATATCATTCACGCTAGTACCTATGCTCTTACTTATAGTTCAGATAGAGAGTTACTAGACTCTCTCTACACGCATGACACACTAGCCGTAGATATAGAAACTACTGGCTTGTCCTTAAATAGTTCGATAATATCTATATCTTTTGCATGGAATGAAAATGAAGGCAGTGCTATTTACTTTCCTACTAATGGTATTCATTACACTAAAAAATTCTTTGAAACGTACACGGGTAACCTAGTATTTCATAACAGTTTATTTGACGTAAAGCTACTAGTTAGGGAATGGTGGATGGAACACCCCACCGATTACTTAGGTATGCTAAAAGGTCTAAGTTACTTTAAAAATGTACATGATACTATGCTACTAGCTTATTTACAAAAAAATGCTACCACGCCGATATCACTTAAGTTAAAAGACATAGCCATAGCTCATACAGGTAATTACACAATAGATGTGAATAATATTACTGATTGTGATAGAGAAGATATTCTTAAATATAATCTAATAGACACCCTGGCTACTTACTATTTATGGAAAAAGTACAAATTACAAACTCTCTCTGAGCCGTACACAGCAATATTCCAACCTAGTATATACCCTATCATCAAAATGATGCTTATAGGGCTTCCTCTGGACAATGAGCGAGTTTCTGAAGTATATAACTTATTAAAAGAAGAAGAAGCTAGACTTAAAGTAACTATTCAAAACACTACTATAATTCAAGAATTTAATGAGCAGTTACAGTATGAGACGTGTACTAAACGGAACTCAGAGTTAAAAAAACTGAAAAAAACTGTAGATGACTTTGCTCATGTAAAGTTCAATCCATTCAGTAATACTCAACTAAGTACTTTACTTTATGTAAGATTAAAGTTTCCTGTACTAGACAGAACTAAAAAAGGATTTCCTAAGACAGACGCAGAAACACTTAAGTTACTTAAAGTACATATACTAGATAGTAATGTATTGGAGCTACTAGATAACATCAGTAACCTGATTGACGTAAACAAAATAAATAATACGTTTATAAAAGCGTTCATGAAAGAAAAAGATTTTCTGCATGGGAATCTTAGATTGGGCGGTACCCAATCAGGTAGATTATCAAGTAATTCTCCTAATTTAACTAATCTACCAAGTAAAGGTAGAATGGGTAAGCTAGTTAAAAGCTGCTTTAAAGCAAAACCTGGCTGGTTATTTGCGGGAGCTGATTTTACTGCCCTTGAGGAGAAGATAGGAACAATACTCTCTAAAGATCCAGAAAGAAAAAAAATATACACTCAAGGATATGACGGGCATTCAGTCAGAGCGTATGCTTACTTCCCAGAAGACATGCCTAAAATAACAACTGCTTTAGCTAAAACTACTACATTATCAGATAGAGTTAATATTATTAATAGTATAGCAAAACTATATCCTGAGTTAAGAACTAAATCTAAGGCGCCTACGTTTGCTTTACAGTACTTGGGTACAGCGTACACTTTGCATAAAAGAACAGGATTTCCTATGAAACAAGCTATACAGATAGAGAAAGCGTTTCATTCGTTATATGCAGAATCTGATAAATTTAATAATAAAAATAAAATATTCATGGAAAAGCATGGATACGTTAATTGTGCATTCGGTTTGCAACTTAGAACACCAATAGTAGCACAGTGTGTGTTAGACAATTCAAAAACTCCGTATGAAGCTCAAGCAGAAGTAAGGAGTGCAAACAATGCAATTACTCAGTCATGGGGCATGCTATTGAATAGAGCTATCATAGCCACTAATACTCGCATAGAAGAAGCAGGGTATGGTGAGCACATACTTCCTATTAACATGATCCATGATGCAGCATACTTTATGCTTAAAGATGAACCTAAATACATTAAGTTTCTAAATGATGTATTAATCGAAGAGATGGAATGGCAAGAACATCTAACTATTGCATCTAACGATATACACATTACTGCTGAAATGGAAATAGGTAAATCATGGGCTGATTTAAAACCATTGCAAAATAACGCAACATTAGTAGAAATTCAGAACATAACTTAAGGAGAATATATGAGCATAGTTAAAAAACAATACTCTGAGCATATCGAACGCATAGAAGATGCAGTTGATCGTGTTGTTAAAAACATGGATGTGAAAGATCTTGTTAAATACACAGCTTCCTCATTGAAAGACTACTATGTAAATGTAGCAAGCAGTAAGGAAGTTGACCAATTATTATACACTAATAGACCATTTTAATTTTAAAAAGGATATAACATGTTAATTAAAAATATAGTAAATGACTTAGCTTCATCAGTAGCTGACCTAGTATCAGTACCAGATCATACCTTAGCCTGTATACTCAGGAAAAGAGGGTGGATTGCATTCCAACTAGATGAAGAATATAGAAAATGTAATACAAATAGCTGTTTAATGCAATCATACAAAAAGCAGTGTAAAAAATTAGAAGATCCTTTTCGATCTTCTTCAATCACTGAAATTACGTTATAAACAACAGCGCTCTCTGCTAGAAGAAAGCTAAGTTACTTATGGAAGAGTTTCTTTTATCTGAGGCCTATTCTAGTAGAGAGCTTTTACTATCTAAAAACATATGAAAAATAAAAAAACAAAAGATAAACTAAAAGAATCTGTAATATACATATTAAATTATTGTGAGAAGCACGGAGTATTTGCATACAACGACTATATGAAAAGAAGTTTTTACCATTCATTAATCCAAGTTAAGGAATTTCACGAGAAGCAACATGACTTTAAAAAATGATGCAGAAATAGAAAATGAACTTAACCCTGATACATGGGCAGGCTATGAATTACCAGAAAATTATAAATTACAATTACCGTGGTTTAATGAAATTCTCTGGGATTCAAAGATACATGAACATGCAGGAATAAAATTTAGAATAATGCGAATGTCCTGGGGAACATGGAATGGATATGTATTTTTACCCAAAGGACACGTTTTTCATGGTAAAAACATGAATGATAAAGCAATAGAAGACCTAAAAGTACACGGAGGTGTAACTTACACTGCTGCAGGTGGTGGTATTTGCTCAAATGATAATGATTGGATACTAGGCTTTGATACTAATCATATATATGACTTTTCACCAGATAACAGAATCAGAAACTTTAATATATTCTTGGACGGATGTAAAAATTATAAAACGCATGCATATGTTGTTCAAGAAACAAAAAACTTAATTGATAGTATTTTATTTACAATGAACAATTATATTTAAAGGATGCTTATGCAAAGAAAAAATTGTGCCGAATGTGACAAACCAATNATTAATATCAAAGGTGAAGCTCCNCGAACTCAATACTGTTCACCTGAATGTGCTAAATCTGCAATAAAAAAGTACCAAGCGGCTTATCGTAAGATGTACGCCACATTATAAACCTAAACCTACATTAGAAAAATTAAACTAAATATGAGCATTACATTATCTCAGCATCAGCTTGACATAGTAAGTCAGACTGTAGACGCACTAAATTTAGATAGTTACACCCATACGTTAGCTGTGCTAACAGGTGTAGCAGGATCAGGTAAAACTTCCTGTATAGCGTCTATTATGGACATAATTGCTGATAAGCATGGAAGCGCTAGAAAAGTATATCTAGCAGCTACTACACATACTGCTGCGGCCATACTTAAATCTACTTTACCTTCCCAACATGCTAAATCATGTCTTACTGCTCATAAACTATTTGGAGTGAAACCATCGTTTAATTTAGTTAATGGCCAAGAAAAGTTAATTACGGCTAACCAACCATTACTTTCTTCAAATGGAGTAGTCATTATTGACGAGTCCTCTATGATTAATGATGGATTCCTATATGCTATCTCAAACATAGTGACTAAATACACTTTAAAAGTATTATTCGTAGGAGACTACTTTCAATTACCCCCTGTAAAAGGCCAATGCAGCATATTTGACACTACATTGCCTACTTTCCATTTAACTACAGTACACCGCCAGTTAGCAGGAAATCCCATAGTAAAAAAAGCATTAGACTATGTAGACTTTATTTCAGGGAAAACTACTGTAGAACCAAGTATAAATACATTGCTAGATAGTAATGGAAAAGGTATCCATGTATTGACTCACCAGAAGTTTATTGAAAAATTTGTAGATAAATACATAAATTTTAAAGCTGGAGACAAAGTACCTGTACCTATGTGTACATACACTAATGCTGCGGCTATAAACTATAACAATATGATTCGCAAAGCTACATATTTGTTATCGGGGACAACGCAAGATTACTATGAAAATGAAGAGTTTATCAGTAATACATCTGTTATTAATGAACAAGGCAAAGTCATACTAGACAACAACGAAAAAATAAATATAATAAGTTACCATCCATATGAATATGAAGGTATGCAGGGGAATAAGTTACTAGTAAAACGGAGTAATGCTCCTGATTTTGTAGAAATATTTACACCAAATAATCTGAGCATACTTAATACAGTGTTGAAAGAATTAAAAGCAACTGCAGTAAAAAACAAATCATGGACAACTTATTACAGAGTAAAAAACTACGTTGCTGATATTAGATTACCTTTTGCAGGTACTATACATAAAGCTCAAGGAGCTACTTTTGATGAAATATTCATTGACTATTCTAACATATTAAAATGCAAACAAATCACTATTAGAAATAGGTTAATGTATGTCGCTTTGACTAGAGCTAAAACGAATGTGTACATCTCTCAATAACATATATTTACAAAAAATTGTATTGTAAATTAGTGGATTTCGTTTAAAATATATACTTCATATCTTGCAAATAACCCTCTCCCCTCAAAAGTAATCTATGTATAAATTCACAAATAAAAATCAACTCAGTTTACCGTTAGCAGTATTTTTAGTTAACGACACTTATGATCATGATAGCAGAGATACAGCTATAAGCACTACTGCTCTGCTGCGCAGTATTCGGTCTATCATACTAGGTATGCAGCACGATACCCTAGAGAAAGAAGTAGATATTATAGATCTCGCTGCAAGTAAATTAGGTACTGCTTTTCACGATGCTTGTGAGAATGCCTGGAAAAATCCTGAAGCATTAAAAATAGCACTTACTGCTATTGGCAAAGAAGATTGGCAAAACCGTATTAAAATTAATTCTACAGTTTTATCTGAAGAGGATATACCTGTTTACATAGAGCAGCGCCACGAAAAGAAATTAGGTGAATATACAATAACTGGCAAGTATGATGTTGTTGTAAATGGTAGATTGTCAGATTACAAGTCTACAAGCGTGTACAGTGTAATATTTGGATCTAACGATCAAAAATACATCTTACAAGGTTCAATATATAGATGGCTATCTCCTAATATCATTACTGATGATTATATGGATATTGAATTTATATTTACTGATTGGAGTAAAGCTAAAGCGCTACAACAAAGAGATTACCCACAAAATAGAGTAATGACTAAGACATATCCACTTATGTCCTTAGAAGCCACTGAACAGTGGTTAACTACTAAATTAAAAGCAATACAGACATACCTTAACGCTGATCAAGAAACTCTCCCTGAGTGNACTGATGAAGAATTATGGGCTACAGCTACTGTATTTAAGTATTACAAAAACCCCAGCAAACTAGATAGATCAACTAAAAACTTTGATACCCTAGGTGCCGCTAATGCAAGGCTAACAAGTGAAGGCAGTGTAGGCATAGTTAATGAAGTCAGAGGACAAGTAAAAGCATGTACTTACTGTAATGCCTTAAATGTTTGTAACCAAGCAAAACAACTTATCATGCAGGGAAGATTGTTAGTATAATCTACAACATCAAATAAATGACCTAATGAAAAAATACCATCCATTATCTGAAAAAATAGTAGACATACTCAGTAAAAAAATAAATACAGATACTAGACACTCTTTCAGAGTCCTAACAGCGTATTACCTGAGTAAAGTAGCATCTATGATGAGGTGTAACATCCAAACTCAAGATAGAGGGGTAATCCCAGTTAACACTTATGTGCTTAATCTAATGATTTCTGGCGCAGGTAAAGGTTATTCTACTACATTTTTTGATAGAGAATTTATGGAGTATTTTAAATCCAAATTCTTAAAAAATATATTTCATCAAAAAGCTGAAGAGAATATTTACACTTTGGCCGTAGAAAGAGCGAATACTCTAGTAAATAACGGTAATAGCGTTATTAGCTTAGCGGAAGAAACAGATATACAAGTAGATAAATTTACTCAGCAATTTAACCGATTAGGTGAATTAGCATTTAGTTTTGACAGCGCTACTGTGCCTGCTGTTAAACAAATGAGAGAAAAACTACTATTAGCTTCTGCTGGATCGATGAACTTAGAATTAGATGAAATTGGGTCTAATCTATCTGCATCTACAGATGTTCTTACCACTTTCTTAGAATTATATGATATAGGTCTAGTTAAACAGAAACTGATTAAAAACACTTCTGAGAACATTCGTTCCCAGGAATTACCTGGAATCACTCCAACTAATTTATTAATGTTTGGCACCCCTTCTAAGTTATTAGACGGTGATAGTGTAGAAGAGCATTTTAAAGAGTTTTTAGAGACAGGGTACGCCAGAAGATTACTATTTAGCTTTGTAACTGAAGTAGGCAGGAAAAAACATTTAACTGCTAAAGACAGGTATCTACAAATGATAGATACATCCCTAAATAACAGCATCAAAGACGTGCAGTCTTTATTCAGCGCATACGCAGACAGCCCATTTAATCCTGTTATTACTATGTCTGAGAATAATTCTATTTACTTAATAGACTACCAAATGAAGTGTGAGCACCTGGCAGATAAAATGCATGAGCATTTACCTGTGCATAAAGTAGAAATGGTACATAGGTACTATAAGACATTAAAACTAGCTGGAGCATACGCATTTGCTGATCTTTCTCATGAGATTACTTCTGATCACATAGACTACGCTATAAACGTAGTAGAAGACTCAGGTAAAGCATTTACTTCTATTATGAAAAAACAGGGTGCGTATAAAAGATTAGCGCATTACTTAGCAACTACAGAAAAGAAAGTAACACAACACGAATTAATACAAGAACTGCCTTTTTATAANGGTTCAGAGNTGCAGCGTAAGACTATGATGACGCTAGCTAGTTCGTATGGATATAAAAACAACATTATCATCCGTAAGTACACCCACGACGATATAGAGTTTTTCTCAGGTGAAACATTAGAAATCTCTAATATAGATGAATTGCGTGTAAGCACAAGTACAGATAAAACATATAAATTTACTGCCAATTCAGTTAAATTTACTAATCTGCACAACATAACAACATCTACTGGTTACCACTATGCGGCCCACAACTTTTTAAACGAGCACAGAAAAACAGAAAATACTATTCCAGGATTTGATTTATTAATTTGTGATTGTGATGGAGATATATCTATTAGTGCTGTTACTTTACTTTTGGAAAAATATACATTTCTACTATCTACTACAAAAAGAAACACTGAAGAAGTTAATCGGTTTAGATTGATATTCCCGATGTCGCATAGACTAAAATTATCAACTACTGATTATGCTAAATACATGACAAATGTCTACAAGTGGTTACCATTTCCTGTAGACACAGCTACTAAAGATGCTGCAAGAAAATGGGAATCTTACCCTGGTCAATACATGTATAACCAAGGAGAGTTAATTGATGCAACTTTATTTATACCTGAAACTAAAAAATCTAATGATATAAATAATAGTTCCTTGTCAGCCAAAGGAGTAAGTAACCTTGAAAAATGGTTCTTAACATACACTATCGAAGGTAACCGGGCTAATCATTTATACCGATACGGTATGATCATGATAGACGCAGGGTATGCTTTAGATGTAATTAAATCTAGTATAACTTCAATGAATCAGTCATTAGAGTCCCCACTAGATTTTCAACAAATACAGAATAGTATTTTGTACTCATTAAATAAAAAATACCAAGAAAGAGGTAATAATGCAAAATGATCATTTAATATTAATATCAGGCAAAAGCAAAACAGGTAAATCTTCTAGTTTAGAAAGTTTAAAAGACGACACTGGAGTTATCTACCTTAACTGCGAGAANGGCAAAAAATTACCATTTAAACATTCATTNTCTTCCCAGTACTACATAGTCGTTACTGANCCTTTACAAGTATATCAAGCAATAGAACAAGCAGAAGCAAGGGAAGATGTGCACACTATTGTTATAGATACCCTTACCTACTTAATGGACATGTACGAAAGTATGTATGTTCTTACTTCATCTAATACCATGAAAGCTTGGGGTGATTACGCCCAATTCATGAAAGTACTAATGTCTCGGTATGTAGCTTCATCTACTAAAAACATAATATTCTTAGCGCATACGTCTGACATACTAAACGAAGCTGAAATGATCAATGAAACCTTTGTGAAAGTAAAGGGATCGTTAATGAACCAAGGAGTAGAAAGTTTCTTTACTAATGTCATATCCACTAAAAAATTAGCTTTATCCGCCTTATCTGACGATCTAGCTAAGTCGGCTATGTTTACTGTTACTGAAGATGAAGAATATTTAGGTTTTAAACATGTCTATCAAACCAGGGTAACTAAAAGTACTGTAAACGAACGAATTAGCAGTCCTAAAGATATGTGGGTAATGAATGAGACTTATATAGATAACAATATAAAACATGTTATAGATAGACTACACGAGTATTACGGATAACAAATATGACACCAGTTAATAAATTTTACAGGAATCAGCTAATTGCTAGAATAGTTAAAAAAATAGAGAAAGCATTTGATAAAGAAGTTGATGATCTCTGTGACCAATATGGTGGCTCTGCTGATTACGGTGAAGTGTGCCGTATCTGGAGGTTTAAAGAAATTGCTATACAAACTGTAGACACATTTAAAAAAGAGGAAGAGAAAAAATGCCTGGAAAAAGAAAAAACTGCATAGCATGCAATAATAAACTAACAGGTAGGAAACTTACCTACTGTTCAAATACTTGTTACAGGACTAGATTAAGTGAAATAGCTCATGCTAAAATACATGAGAGAAGAAAGAAAATAGAAAATAACAATTGTGAAATTTGCTCTAAAATTTATAAGCCGCTCCGATCCGTTCAAACATGCTGCTCCGAAGAATGCAGAGAAATTAAAAAAACTCTTTATTTAACAAGTAGACGTAAAAAAATAAAACAAATAAATTGCAACATATGCAACAAGGTATTTAAACCACGTAATTATTTGCATCTCAATTGCAGTCTTGAGTGTAGAAAAATAGATTATAGACAAAAAGAACGAAACACTACCCGGATTAGACCAAGCAGACGGGCAAAACCTGTTAGTAAACATGAACTTACGAGCTCCCAGCTAAAAAACTATGTATTCGACAAAGTAGCACTCCGTCACGAGCTCAAAGAAGCAACAATACAGTATTTAAAAAAAAATAAAATAACTAAACTTCCAGATAGTCCCGCATCCAAAGTACCATCAGTAGGAATGACATCACTTAAAATATTTGGTGATGAAAGAGAATTTTACGAAGAAGCAGCGCTTGGACGCCTGGATACAGATCTATTAGAAATGGACACTGCATGAACCAACCTCCAATTTGTGATTTTAAAAATTGTAATAAACTTGTCAATGATAAAAGAAACATTATGATAGGCAGAATGAATCCTTGGAATAGATATATAAAGTTTCAAAGTTGTGATACTTGTATGGATCGTTTTGTGCACAGACTAAATAGTGAACTTAAACAGCTGTAGATTTACAGGCACTCTTAGTGGGTAGACTCGGGCTATATGCAAAGACGTACCACAGAGTAGATAGAGTGCCTGTTTTTTATAACCTTCTAATTAACTTACTATTATGAAGGATCTAAATTTTAGGCGAAAAAACAAAACACTTACAAAAGCTGAAATGAGGGAACTAATTAAAGTTGAAAAGAAGATATTCTTTGAAAATGGAGGAGTAATCGAAGTACTAAAAGAACATATAGGGCCCGAAACTCCCTCATGTTTCACAAAAGAATGGGATGAAACTGCAATACTAGGAATACCTTCTGAAATTGATGATATATACAAACAAGTTGCTGAAGACTCATTTAATTTTTTGAATGAAAAATATGCTGAAAAAACAGACGACTACTAACAACAACCTACATGTAAAGGATATATGAATTTTCCCCTAGATATACCACCATGCCCTAAATGCCACGGAGAAGGCTACACTATTCGTGTAATAGCTCACCCTAAAAAAATGTTTCAACATAAATCTGAAATATGTGAGTGCATCGATAAAAACTTACCTATACCTGAAATAAAAGACGGTAAACTTAACTTCTTTTTAAACTAGCCATGCAAAAATATTGTTCAATTTGCTCTAATATAATTGTCAACTTGAGCACAACACAGCAAAAAAGAACAAGATATTGCTCAGAAGAGTGCGGCTTCATAGCAAATGCAAAACACCAGCAGTATTACCGCAATGTCCACAATAAAACTCAAATAACTAGGAAGAAAGATGGAACACCTATTTAACAGTTACGATGTTATCCGTGCAGTTAAAGCAGCGCAAATACGTCGTAATAAAGCAGCAGCAGCTAAGCGTAGACGTGAGCAAGCACGGGATTTATTCGTTCGTTACTTTAGTAAAATACCTCCACAATTTAACCTGTAAAATCTTTATGTTGCGGTTTAATTCTTTTGATATGTCTGGTCACGATCAGATAGATTTACTATTAGAATATTTAGGTCAACCTGCAGTAACCCAAGATGATGTATGGATAGTAGCTAGAGTTCACCCAGATATTCCTGTATTTGAGAATATACTCTGGGAACTGACTTTAGATATTTTAAAGCGAGCTATCTTACATGCTAACCCCTGGCTGCAACATGATGATGTGCAAACAAATATAAATTGTGCTGATACTAATATAAAGATACTAGGAGATACTGTTCATGATGTCGCTTCTTATAATGCTATTTTAAATAAACATAAATAGTATGCTAAGTGTGCCCTTTTTGCACTCGTAGTGTTAAACACTACTAACTAATCAAATCTAAGTACCTTGTCTAAACTGCTAGTGTCCTCCTATCCTGGTACAATCCAGGTAAAGTTAGCTAGTGAGTAATCTTAGAAAGAAGTCATTAGTTCTGCATAAGTTTATTCATGTATTATGCTCTGCAATTTAAGCAGAATAACTAAGATGGCAAGGTACTTTCCTTATACTCCCCCACAAAAATTTAAAGCAATAAATAACTTATGGTAAATAAATTACCTTGTGCATACTGTGGAGAACTCCTACACGAAGATTATGTGGTTGAGTTCGGTATGTTTTTTTGCGCACATACTCACGCTGATGAGTATAGAACTAGTAAACCCTTATTTAGAAAGGAACCAATAAGCTTAATTAATACTAATAATACTAACAATAATAACTAATAATAATTCAATTCAAAAGGAACAAAATGTCCGATTGGGATTTACCAAAAAATGTTGAAAAAGTATCTACAGAATCCGTAGGAGGATACCTATGGGAATCTGGAGTATACAAAGCCACCGTAAAAATGGCATATCTAGATCAAGCAAAATCTGGTGCAATTAGTGTAAATGTAGTACTTGAAAATTCAGATGGAAAAGAATTAAAAGAAGCATTCTACATTAAATCAGGTAATGCAAAAGGTAATAAAACTTACTACGAAAAAGCTGGTAAGTCATATCCTTTACCTGGATACTCTACAGCAAACTCTTTATGTGTAGCTGCAGCAGATAGTCATTTATCCGCTTGCTTAGACAGTACAGAGAAGAAGATGGTTTTAATTTACGACTACGACGAGCGTAAAGAAATACCTAAAGAACGCCCAGTAATTATACCTTTACTTAATAGTGCTATTACTGTGGCTGTTCATCAAATAATTCAGAATAAAAATGTTAAAAATGATGCAGGAGAATATGTACCATCAGGCGAAACTAGATCTATCAATGAATGTAAGTTCTTTGGTAATGCCGAAGGTAAATCTGCTGAAGAAATGCATAATAATTCTGATGCACTAGTCTTTGATAAATGGGCTAAGAAAAATGTAGGAATTGTCATTGACAAATCCTCTAAGTCTTTGGTTAAAAATACTCCTAGCACATCAGCTAGTATCTTTAATCAATCTGATGATTCTGCCCCTTTTAACCAGTAAACTTACTCTAAATGAGAATCTGCGGCATAGATCCAGGCAGCAATGGAGCTATATGTGTATTAGATCGAACTGACTCTACATATATAGCTTTTTGCGACTTGAATAAATCAACCACGTATGATATAGCTATTTGGTTATTTAACCAAACAGTTACATATATATGGATTGAAGATGTTCATTCCCTGTATGGTATGTCCGCAAAATCAAATTTTATATTTGGAAAAAATTTAGGTATGGTTACTACTGTTTCTGAAATTATCAGTAAAGGAGACAGCTCAAAGATACGTACAGTAACTCCAAAAATTTGGCAAAAACATATTGGAGTAACCAGTAAAGGAAAACATATTAAAAAAAATGTAGCTGACATAGCTAAAAAATTATACCCTAATGTAAATATATATGGGAAACGAGGAGGGTTACTAGATGGCAGGTCAGATGCTTGTATGGTAGCTTATTATGGCCTCACACACTAACAAATTAACAATAATTAAATATGAAACTTGTAATAAATGTTGATATAGAACAAATTGTCAAAGAAGAAGTTAGAGCGTATGTTAGAGATAACATAGAAATTACTACTGCAGCTGTCAATGTAACACCTGTAAATAATGTACCACAGCCTACTCCTGACAATGAACAGCAGTTTGAGTACGAATATAGCCCTATCTCAGGAAAACGACGATCTAAGTGCGAAATCGTAATGCATAAAGAAGAAATTCGATTAAATAGAATTTTACTGGATTATGAAAAAGCAACAATACAAACAGGATATAATACATTACCTGATAATGCTACTTACTACATCGGGGCAGACGGCCAAGAATATATGGACGGTAAACTATGTAAACCTCATGAGAATGAAGAATTAGTTGAAATAAAAGCTGAACCTATAGAATTACAAGATGCTGACTCTGATTTAGATGCAAGTGAGGAAGAAGTACTAGCAGAAGAAGAAGAAAAACCTGATCCAGAACCTAATGAAGGAGTACCCAAGACAGAACCGCTTACTGATCTTAACTCATTATTCAATTAAAACTATGGCTGTATGGAGAAAAATAAATAGCACCTTGCGTGTGTTACTTATCACTATAGTAGTACTAACAGTTTTAGGAATTGTACTAGTACTAGTAGCTTATTCCTTACCTGTAATTATTAGCATAGCTGTAATAGGATTAACTATATTTGTAGTTATGCTACTGACGTACGAAGAAGATCCAGATGGAGACAATTAAAGTAGATATACTATTATTTTTCAGAATCTTTTACTTTTTTATCTAACTGTTTTAGCTTTGTTGTTGCAACATCTACTGTAAAATCCACTATTACTGGTAGTAAATCCCTAAAACTTAGGGCTATTAAAAATATAACTAAATATTCAAATTCCTTATATGATTCTAAATATGAAATTTGAAATATATAGTAAACAAATAACATTCCGCTTCCCATATATACTATATTCCTGAAAAAATCTGCTATTACACTTTTACTGTTCCTGAATAATACTAGTACTGAGTAAAAAAATATGAATATGATCATTAAAATCGTATTCTGATGTTCTGTGAAAATTTCTATCATTTATATTCCTATAAAGATGGGTTTCCTTTTTTTTGCATTAACTCTTTTATTTGAACACGCCCTTCACATTTATTATTAAATGCCTTTTTATAAGCATCACTGCATTGATTTTTTAATAATAAGCTAAAACTAGCCTCGTAATTATCATTCGTGTCATCCATTTCATGATCAATAATTTCTGCAATCTCCATCATACGTGCTGTCACCACAGATTCTACACTATCCTCAAAACTGGTTATCATGTAACCTAACCATAACACAGCAAACACTAATACCCATATTGCTTTAGTTAATTTTACAGCTAATACTGGTTCTATGTGTGAATTTTCATTTGTTTCTGCCATTGGTTCCTCTTATTTAATTTTCTTATATTTTCATAGCGTAATTAATTAGACAACGTATTAGAAAGTATTTCAAGACCTGTAAGCTCTGTAGCTTTATCAAAAATATTTGCTTGATTAAACAAACTAGGAATTGGATTAGTTAATATATTAGCTGCCATACCGTCTATTCCTAAGATTGATTCACCAGCAATACTTAATGTAGCAAGTTGTGGAGAGTATTTAATTAGGGCCTTAGCTGCTCTCACATTACGCATAGCATACGCAGCAAATATTGTTATTCCAGTAGAATCTAATGCATGTAATGCAGGAGTTAAGTTTTCATCAAATAATACGAATGCTTCTATAGCTTCCATTACAGCAATATTTTGTGGTTGCTTTTTTACATTAACAGCGTATTCAATCATTACATACCTAGCTAGAAAATCTGACAGCTGCACTACATGCTGTAATCCTTTGTACACTGCACTTGATTTTGCTAGTATTAATGTTTTACTAGTTTCTTGTACAGATGTAGGCATTTTTCCTATAAGTTTACCTACACCAGTATCTTTTAGTTGTTTTTGGAGTCTATTTAAATACCCATCTGTAGCTGCAGTATTCACATCCTCAACAATAATTGAATTTAATCCAAGCTTACTGTATGTATGCATTTTATTAGCCACAACTGCTTTAACTAATCTAACATACTGTTTAGCTTCGGTGCTAGTCGGTGGTAATTTATTTGCGTCTATCTTGACTTTTAAAAAATTTGCTTCAGTAAGATCTTTAGTATACCTACGATACTCTGTGTAACCTTCTATATACTTTTTAGCTGTGTAAGGAAAAGGTATTTTACGAATAGTTAGGTTAACTGTATTAGATAGTATATTTCTAGCTACAACTGCAGGGGTAGCTATAACTATCCTATCCTTTGCATAAGACACAATTTGTCTAGTCATATACTCAGCCAATCTAGCATGTTTTAATACAGTAGGACTTCTTTTAACCCATTTTAAATTAGTTATAGTTGGAGCAGAATATCCAAATACCTGATCTATCTGATCCGCATTAATCATAAATGATGGTTTGCCTTCTACATTAATAACATACTTCTCCATGTACTCCCGTATTTCCCTGGGAAGCCGTAAGTACTGCTCATGAAATGGAGAATCTTCATCTAGTATATTTATAAATGGTAGATTAGGATTATTAGGCATTATATTATCTTGCTCCCAAACTAATGAATCAACTACTGCTTTATCTACAGTAATCGTATTCACCCTACCTACTAGAGTAGATTGCATATTAGCAAATACATTTTGAAATTCCAGGTCAGGACGTAATAACTTCTTTTTCGTAGCATGATTCATCATGACTCTAAAATCTACAATACCCCTTTGATCATTTTTTAATGGACGGAGATTAGTTTTTTTATAAGAAACAGAAGATCCACTCTTTGCTGCATCAGCTTTTTTTACTCTATGTATTGTCCTGGCAATTTTAGGATAATTTATACCTCCATTCTTTCTAATATAATCAGGATGATTTTTAAGTATTTCCCTTAGCGAAGTACCCATGTGCCGTATACCTGCCATAGAAAATATCCCTGAAACATAAGGATTTTCTGGTATATTATGTCCCACAAATAACACATTATCACTTTCACTTATACCATTTAAATCACCTAATGGGTACATCTCGGTATACCCTTCTTTCCTCCTAGCTTCTGCTTCACTTTCTTTTCCTATCACCATTCCGTGTAAATTATCTACCTTCTCTATAATATAACCAAATCTCATTTGGGTAGGATTTCCTTTAAACAGATCTTTCAATACTTTTTCATTGTATGATGCATGGTATAAAAGTATATCAGTCATTCCATTGACTTTTGGATTCGCAAAAAATTCAGCAGTAGATAATTCTTTAACAGCAGCTACTTCTCGTTTATTAGTGTGATCTAAAGCGACTAGCGTAGCGTAAGCTTCTAAATATTTTGTAGCGTCTTCTACTACTACATTCTTCAGATGCTCCACTGCTATAGTATATCCATTATCATGTAGTTGTGGTAAGTTAGCATCTGAATCTCCTGTAGATGCATGTATCCCCAATTCCTCAGCATATTTAATTGCTATATGATTTCCAGTTATTTTTAGATGCTTTAATATTTTATCTTTTTGTTTTTTTATATTTTGTGGACTTCCTAATAAGTTAAATATATCTATAGGTTCCATCTGGATTTTTGTTAATCCGGACAACCCTGTGCGTAGTAATACGTTAGTAAGTGCTTCTTTTGTGTAATGGCTAATATCTTTACCTTTTGTAGACACCCATAATTTTTCATTAAACCACTCTACAGACATTCTATTAGTTGTCATTGTAGTTTTATCTACAAGATTTTTAGACTGAAGTAGCAACATAACTAGTGCTGGTGATAACACACCACTACCATAGTTGTTATAGATAGATCTGGCAGTTTTACCTAGTATACTGCCTAGTTTCTGTTTGACTGCTTGTGCTTTAGCATTGTCACTCATAATCAACCCAGCAGCACCAATAGCAGAATCTCTAACTTTAGCTAATTTAGAGTCGCTATCAGCATTTAACATATCTTCAGCTTTCTTTGAAATCCATTCACTTATTCGTCTATCTCCTTTTGTTAATTTATCATTTAGTTTTTGAGAAAAGCTATTTGCTAGCCGTTCATTTTTATTCTGAGCTTCTATCAAATACTCCATTGTAGCTAATGCATCTGCATAAGCATTACTTCCTCTACTAAATTTCCTAGAAAGAAGTTTTAATGCAAGATCTATAAGCACGTCAACCATATGCTGCAGTTTACCCAACAGTTTACCATTCCTTACTGGTAGCGCTATCTGCGTGTTACTTAAATAACTAATCATAGCTCTATTAGTTACAGCATATACTAGAAACTCTTCTAATTCTCCATGATCTTCTTTCTTTGTATTACTAAATACATAGCTATATTGCTGCTTAGCCATAGCTATATCATGTTCAGTTGGATTATCTATTCCTTCCAAGAACACTTGATGCTTACCATTAGAATCAAATTCTTGTTTAGTTTGCTGGAATAATTTACGCAGCTGTGTAACTAATAAAGGATTTTCTTTAATGGTTCCTTTTAGAAGTGCATGTAACATTTCGTGTACGTACACTTCTTGAGGAGTACTTCCATTTATAGCTAAAGGAGGTTTTCTACTTAAAGATACTCTTACTCTATTTAATGCAGGTAAATACTTACCCTGAGTAATCCCATCAACTTTTTCAACATTTAAATTTATATTACTTACTGAATCCAGCCCTGCAGACACAGCTGATAATACTTTCTCTAATGCATTAGTATGTGCAACTTTTGATTTTTTTGATGTATAGTAAGGAGCAGATATTTCCTGGAACTTATGGAATAACTTATTTATAGTATTACTTGTAACTGTAGATGAATGTGTTTCTACAGGATTAATCCTATCTAGTTCTGGTCCTAAAGTACCTACACTATCAGGATCTGTTTCAGTATTATAAAATGATTTACCTTCTAATATTGCAGTTTCTTTGTCAGTAGCATCCGGCTCTCTAACAGCTTCTTCTCTTGCTCCTAACTCTTCTGGAGTAATAAATTCATTTTTTAATTCCTGTATTCCAACAGTATGTGCTTCATCTTTATGCTCAAAATTTATACGCATCTCTGCGTCATCACCCAATGTATGATACATTTCAAATTTATTTTGCAGAGCAAATTTTAACCTATCTAGTTCAGCTCTATCTTTTCCCTGGATAGCATCAATTTCTGCTATACCATATCCTCCTACAAGAATTGCTTTAATTAATTTATTAGTGGATGTTGTAGATTCACGTTTATCTAAAAATGCTTCTAACGCTGCATATTCAGCAGTTTCTCTAGTAAGCCTAAGTAGATGTGATATACTTTTTTCATTTAGTACTGACAGTAGCTGTATGGCTTTCTCGACCCCTCCTGATTCTTCTATTGTTGCAGATAATCTTTGTTTTACTTTTTTAGCTGCATCTTTTGCTATATCTAACCTATCTTCATACTTACCTTCCTTACTGGCTCTAGCTATATCTCTTGCTTCTTGATTTATATTTTTTACATATTCACTATTTTCAAAAAAGTATGTTCGTTTATCATCTTCCAGGGTTTCCTCAGCAGTTAACTTCTTTGAAGTAAACTTTGGATACATATCCATAAAGAACATCTGATGCGCTACTACTGTTTCTTTATCCATTCTTTCAAATAAAGCGTCCCTATCAGCCTGTACTTCATCATTTTTAGAAGTTACTGCAGCTAAAGCACCAGAAAAAGATATACGTTCATAGTTTTCTACACGTGCAAACGCATTTTCTTTCATCCAATCATCTGCAGCAGCTTCAATTGATTCCCATTCTTTAGTTTTTTCTAATTCTGCTATGTTAGCATTAAGAGTATCAAGCATATCTTGCATAATAGATATGTCTCTATTTAATTTAAGAAAGTTCTTACCATACTCTTTTGAGAATTTCTCTAATGTCTCAGGCTGCCCTAGTACTCCATCAAAAGTAGTTAGTACATCTGTATGCAGTCCTTCTGTTTCTGACATTACAGAGGCTTCCATATTTATAATGGCCCTAATAACTGCTGATGCCCCAGGATTACTATAAACTTTAGTATAAGGAGTAATATTTTTGCTTTTTGCTTCTCCTGTAACTCCCGGAGGAAGATTGTATTCATATGTTACAGATGATTTACTTGTACTATCCTTATCTAAATCAGCAGTCATTAAATCTGTAAATATTTCACTAATACTATCCGCATCCGCACTTACTGGGCTATTAACTAATGCTCCCGAATACCTAGGAACATATCGCTCTAATTCTTTAGCTATCAGCGCAACTTCTTTATCAGGAAGAGTCTCTATTTTTGTACCATGTTTTTTATTCAATTCTTCTAATTTGGCTTTTACTGCGGCATCTAATTTAACTTTAAATATAGAAAACATTAATTCAGCTATTTGATTAGCCTGAGTTGTACTATTTTTAATTGGGCCCAGCATTTCTGTTAGGGCTAAATCAAATCTAGGAATTAATATTTCACTAATGCTTTCTAATGAAATTTCTTCATTTACTTCTAATTGGTTTAAAAAGTTAAGTGCCCCATTTATTTCACTTGATTCTGGATCACCAGTAGTATTTACTATTTTATCTAATCTACTTTTTAATTTAGGTAAATCAGGTTTAACTCCAAATATAATTCCTGCTTCTTCTGCTGTGTTTAGAAAAGAAATTAATTCTTTTGCAGAGTCTTTAGGTATTTCTCCTTCAAGATCCTTACTTAAAGTATTCAAAGTTTCGTGTACTTTATCTACAACATTTGAAGCAACCCCTGTAGTTATAGCCTTAATGCTCCCACTATAATTAAAAATCATAAAAGGATATTTAACTACTTCCCTAAGTAAATTGCCTTCTCCATCTGCAAATGGAAATATGCTATAGAGAGCAGTATTTCTTTTATTGAAATCTTCCTTAAAGTTTTTTTCAAATCCGTATCCTTCATCAAACTTATTTTCACTATATTTTTCTATCAGTTTTTTAAACCGTTTCTTGTTTGCAAGTATATACTCACTAGCTGTTTCTGCTGAAGAAAACTCATTAACTAACGTAGCAAAGTCATTGTACGTATCTTCTTTATTAGAGTTATCTTCTGCGTAAGTACCATCCACCCTATGTCGTGAAAATTTATCCAGATAAACACCAATTTGATTAAGTCTTCTTTCTAGCGTTGCACCTAAAGAACGCATAGGGAACTGCAGTAAGGTCATTGCAAACCCATTAGTAATTCCATCTATTTCTAAAGTAACATCAGAAGTAAACTCTTTATATTTATCTTTACTTTCTATTCCGTTTCCTGCTGCTTTGTATGCACTCATAGCTTGTATAGCAGCTAATATTTTTATATTGTCCCCAGGTTTACCTCCAGTATGTGTCTCATAAAACTTTCTAATTTCTTCTATAAGAACCTTTCCATTAACATTATTTCCTTTATTTAATTCATTTATAGCAGCTAGTAGATTAGCGTCTCCTTGTACTTTATCAAATTCTTCTAACACTTTTTCAGGAGTAGCTTTATCTATAGAGAATCCTACATTGTACAAAACAGCTAATTTGAACAAATGCATATTTGAACTATTGTACTTAGTAGATCCTACAGGTTGTATAAACGCTCTGTGTATATGACTATTTTGAGGGAATATCTTAGTTCCTACTTGTAAGGCTCTATTCGTTATAGCTAATACATACTTAAAATAAAATTTAGCTAACGGGGTATCTTCAGCTTCATGAGCTGTAAACAACTCGTTAAATGCGTTCTTTTTGTCGTCATTGGAAGCTGTAGTTCTAACGTAATGTGCTTCATTATACGGATAAAACACACCACCTTTTTCGTAACCTAAATTTTCTTCACTAATAACACCTGCTAATTCATGTAATAGTTTAATACCCTCATTTCCTAAATTTTTAATTACAGTTAAGGGAGCTATAGCGCTAGAGGTAGTCCATTCTTGCTGTTGTTTCTTTTTTATAGTATTTTTTATTTTCCCGGATATTTTCCCGAAAAAATTACGTACTCCTTGAGGAATAGCAGTAGCAGGGTTCTGTAGTATATCAGCAGCAGAAGATACATCTTCTCCTTTAGCAATACCAGGTATTGCTCTAGATATGCGCTGACTATTTGTATTATCTTTTTTTAGAATCAATTTAATGTGGTTATACAATCCACCGTTTACAAATTTTCTACCTGGAGAGTCATTAGTAAATACCCATTTGTGAGTATCTACTGTTATTTTTTTATTAGTAGATTTAAAGTGTTCAGTCATTAAAGCATACATGCCTAATGCAGGAACAATATTCTCTATATATTGAACAGTACCTAAATCTTTATTTACTCCTGACACACCTAAAAGTTTTAGCACAATATTACCTATCTGGGTGCTTGCATCATTAAAATCATGTCCTATTTGGTCCATTTGTTCTAGTTCATTGTTAGTAAGCCTAGCTCCTTGTCCTCTAGAAAGCATAAATTGCTCTTTAGACCGACTATTAATAAACACTGTATTAGTTGGATGTTTGTGTATCCAATCTGCAATAGCGATCATACTAGCAAATGCTACATTAGGAGGTAAATTACCTTCCTTATCTATAATAAGCGCTAAAGGATTCTTTATAGGATATACTGTATTGCCCCGAGATTTACTAATATTTTCAGCTGAAGCCCTGTAAGATGCCCACTCATTAATCATAACACCAGCTACATTAGGAGCAATATTTATACTCTCTAAATACCTTTTAAGATATTTACTATTTTCTTTTTTAAACAAAACTGCAGGAATAGACTGTATACCAGCAATAGGCTTAGTTTTAAGTACATCAGAAATAACTTTACCTACTAACTCCATAAATTTATTAATTGCACCCTTAGGGTCAGCAGAAGCAGTATCCCTTAAGGTTTTGCTTCGTGCTATAAAATCTATAACCGGAGGCAAATTACCTAATTTTTTAGTTACACTAATACCACAAGGAGTCATTATTTACACACCTCTAAAAATTTACCTAGTTTATTAACAGCTGCATCAGCAGTATCTCCTGTTTTTAAAGTACCATCTGCATTTATAGCAGCTGGGAATAATACACTTAATGTGTGCACATCTAGTTCAGATTCTTGTAAACTAAGGTTATTATCTAATTTAAAACTAACTTCACTACTTTGTTGTGTTGTAACTTCAGCTTCACTAGCTTCTTCTGTAGAAGTTTCAGCAGTTGTTTCAGTAGTAGTAGTATCATCAACATCACTTATAGTTTCTGTAGCAACAGTGGCTTCTTCTTCAGTAGTGCTTTCTTCAGTAACAGGCGGTGCAGCTTCTTGCTCTGCTGCTCTAGCTTCATTTCTTCTTTGTAATTCTAAAGTATCAGCATTTATTCTTGCTTCAATTTCTTCATCTGTAAGTGCTTCACTAGGTACTTCAGTAGTTTCTTCCTGTGAAGTTACAGGAGTCCCTTCAGGAGAAGTTTCTTCAGTAAGAGTAGTTTGACTATCTGTATCAGTTACATTTGCGTCAGCAGCATCCTGAGCACTTTTTTCTAAACTTTCTTGAGCTAGATACAACCCATCCAGAAAGGCTTGATCAATTAATCCATCGTTATCGTGAGTAAATTCTGCATATTGCATCAATTTAGCAGCTGCATCTGAATTAGGATTTTGTATAAAACTTTCAACTACAAGTTTTTTCATTAATCCTAAACTATCTGCTGCTTCCAGTTCCTCAATGGTACCTTTACCTTTTATCTTTCTTCCAGATCTACCCTTTTTAACATACTCAGTATAAGTATCTTGATCAAAAGTTCCTGACTTATTAGATTGATAAGCATGTTCTACACTGCCATATTCCCTTCCTTCGTATGTGAATGTTCTTGGAGCCAGGTTAGATAGTATTTTAGTAGATTCGGTAGATTCAGGTTTTCCCCAAAATACATTTATTGTTCCTGTTCTAGTTGGCTCTGTTTCTACATCAATAGTTTCTAGTTCTTCTTCAGTAACTTCAGTTGTTTTTCTATTATACTCTTGTTCTGCTAATGCAGCTATTGTTGCTTGCTCACTCTTTAGTGCTACTACTCTATTTTTAGTATCTGCATGTATAGTAGACTTTAAATAAGCAGTAGCAGCAGTCGCTACAGCATCCACATATTTATTATCCTCAGCAACTGCATTTACCAGGTTATTTATACTAGATTTCCCTGTCTTAAGACGTGTTATTTCTGTAACATAACCTTCATACTCAGTGTTTGCATCTTTTATTTCATCCCTAGATTGATTGTAATATACTGTATAAGTAGTTGATCTATTTTTAGTGGTACCTATAACTATTGCAGATCCTGTATTTCCTGTTCCAACTCTAGGCTTAACTCCATTTTTATCAACAATTGCTTCAATTGTATCTAACTCTGCAGATTCTGGTATCTCTTTACTTTCATCTACAACATAGTTCTCTGCTTTTCTAAATGCTTCTTCTTTTTTCTCTAAGTTACCTGAATGTGTTTGTAACTCATTTATTTTAGTTAGTATTTCTCTATTTATTCGGTCAGGATCAGCATTTGGAGCTACCAATGAATTAACTAAAGTTTTAACCTCTGAAAAAAGAGTACTAGCTCCTTTATGTCTTTCCTCAACTCCATCACGAATATCTTCAGATACAGTGCTTATACTAGCTTCAGCTCTTTTTTTCGCAGCTATTAACTTGGAAATACTCTTGAAATATGCTTTATCTTCTTCTTTAGAATCTTCAGATCCTGTTAATTCTTCTTCTACTTTTTTAAATTCTTCTTCAGTTAAATTTACTACATTTTCTAAAGAAGCTTTACCTTCATCATCTACAGGATTAGTATTAGCTGTTTTATTATTAATTTTATTTTCTAATTCTGTAACTTTTTTTGCATGAATCTCTTCTTGTGTAGAAGTAAGTTCTCTTTTTCTAAGTTCATGTAGTGTTTTAATGTTCTTTGTTTGATCTTCTCCTTCTGCATACACCACAGAACCAATTAAAGTATCAAACTCTGCTTTATCGATAGGCAGAGGAGGTTCTATTATTTCTGGTGTTCCTGTTGATTCTATTGTTCCTGGTGTTCCTGGTGTTTCTTCTGTGTCAATTTCTTTATCTTTAGTTTTTTGTGTGACAGCTTTTCCTACTGCTGCACCTACTCTAACTGCTGGTGCTGCTACAGGAGCAGCAAATCCTTCTATTATGGCAGCTTCAACTATAGAGGCAGGATCGCTAATTTTTCCTTCAGTAGCAATTTGTCTTGAAAAGTCCTCTGCAGCTCCAGCAGGAGCTTCAGTAACTACCATCTTTGCTGGAGTAATAGCAACTTTAGCTATAGTTTTAACAACAAAATTATTAAGTACTGAGGGAACTGATTTTGCTGTGGAAGAAAGTATTTTCTTTGCTGAAATAAGCTGTTTAGACAAAGCAGCTATTGCTGCTTTAGGTAATCCTGCTACAGCTAATCTATCTCCAATTGCATCTACTGCTGCTTGTGCTGCTGAAAATAGTTGTATCCTAGCTGCTTCATCTTTAGTAGGTTCTACTCCATCATTTAATCTTAAAAATTCTTTAGTATTTTCTACATTATTCCCTATAGCCATTGAGGTTACTAATGTAGTAATTGCTGGTACATTTCCTGTAGCTAATACAGCCATGTACGGAATAGCATCAATACCTCCATATAAATAACTATCCCAATCTTCCTTTAAAGTATATTTTGTGGCTTCCCATAATCCTTCTGTTTCGGCTACATATTTAAAATTTGCCGATCTAGCCGCCTCTACTGATCTATCAACAGGTATTGCTTTATTTATATCAGCTATATCTTCTTCTGCAACAGCTAGATCTTCTTTTGTTCCTTCTGCTCTATTTTTAAGCTCAGTAAGTATTTTAAATTTAAGTGATTTTCTGTATAATTGTTGTATTTCAGAAGGAAGTTGTTCTATGTTATTAAACCTACTTTCATCTTCCTCTGTTATTTTAGGATTTCTTTGTCCTACATACTCTCTACCAGGTTCAATTACTACAGGTCTAAGAGCACCTCTACTATTATAATCATCTATTTGGTGACGAAGAGTCTGCCCTGTTCCTACTACGCCTTTATACGCCATTCCTCCTATACCTACAGTAGCTTGTAGCAATCTATTAGCTACATCCCCAGCAGAACCCGGTTTAGGTGCATCTTCTTCTATAGCTTTATCTTTTGCAATAGTGTGAGCCCCATAAGAACGAGCTATTTGCTCATCAAAACCAAAATTATGAACATATCCATCAGACTCAATTACAGAAAATGAACCATCTGTATGCTTACGAATATTTCCTTCTTCAGATTCTATTGGGGGCTGTTGATATGGTTGTGTACCTTCAGTGTAAACACTGTCGTACATTTCAGGAGATGTTAGCTTGTCGTCATAAGACACAGCCTCAACATCATCATATGTGGAGATAACAGTAACAGGGGAGAGTATGCGTTGTTTTGCAGCAGTTACTCTATTTAAAACATTTTGTTTAGTAGTAAATACAGATTGTTTTTTATTTTGCAGTACATTAACAAACTGTGTATGAGTAGACATGAAAGTATCACACTATTATTAAATTTTTTATTATCTAAATAAACTATTTTCTTTACTTGCACGTATAATATCTTCTTTACTAGGGAAGTTATCCACAGTAAATTCTTCTCCAAGCCATTGATTCTCAGGAACAATAGCATCAAGGGCTCTTTTTGACTTTCTACCTAGTTGTTTCGGAGTATCTTTTGGATTTGCTTTTTTTAAAGCTTTATACACATGATTTGTTAATTCCCATGCATTAGATATAGTATCCTGTAAATCTGCAGGATCGTCTGCAGCTAAAAGTGAATCCAATACTAATTTTCTGTTTGGTGCACTCAAAACATGATTAGTTAAAGTTCGTATAGGGGCTTTTGCAAACTCTTCATTAAATTTAGCATCAGTTAGTTTTTGGGCAGTAGTTAATTTATTCATCTCAGCTTGCAAGTTGGCTTTATATGCTTGCAGATCTTGATAACTTTTTATTGCAACTTTAAGGGGTTTATTAGTGGGGTTATCTACAACACTAGCTACCATTTTATCTACTGTACTTTCAGGTATACGCTCCCATTTTTCCTTAATTTCAAATCTTGCTTGTCGTTCCCATGCTTCCCATCCATCATAAGTAAATGTAGCTGGATCTATAGTAATTTGTGTATTAATAATTTCTTCATCTTTTAGTGCTTCCTCACTTATTTTGGTTGTAAACAAAGATGCATTTGTTTCATCTAATATACCATTAGTTATTGCAAAATCTATGATACCAGAAAAATCTTTTGCAGTTTTAGCTTTTCCTATTTTAGTGTTAAATCTTATTACAGCCTGACTTTTATCCCTCTTCATATCATCAATATAAGAAATCCCTGCTTTATTAACTATATTAGCATAAGCAGGATCTCTTAATAATTCTTCAGTTACTTTTTTCTTCATTTCGTCATTAGTTAATTTATCTGCATAATCACCTATAGGACGTAATGCGTTTATTAAATTTTGTACATTTGCATTATGTTTATCTTTAACACGCTCTTTATTTATTGCCCCATCTACTTCACCAGCAACGCTAGCTATTTCCATATTAGCTTTTAACATATTTGGATCTACACTACTTAATAATGTTCTCAGAGGTGTTTTATTAAAATTGTGTTTATATCTTGAATCTAAAATACCAGTAATAGTTTCTATAGCTTCTGCATTTTCAGGAGTAATTTGTGTCCCCTTACCGGTGATGAATCTATTACGAAGATTAGTTATATCAGCACTTGTTAAACCATCGTCATCGTATGTATATGTACGTAGATCACTTCTAAAATTTAATAAATAATTATCATTAAATTCTTTTGAAGTTATTTTTAATTTACTCATTTCATCTGCGTATACAGGAGATGATTTTCTGAGAATATCCTCAGCCATAGTCTGTAATTCTACAGAAGTACTAGCAGGTAAAATTGTTTTTAATCTACCTACAGTTTTTTGAAGATTACTACTATGACTTCTAACTTTTTCTGCTTGAGTTTTCCCCTCAATAGCCATAGTAATATCACCTCCATATATACTAGGAAGATCTATTACTTTAGCTATTTTAACATTAATTGCGTCCATAATACCTTGGGCTCCAGGTATTTGTTTAAGTCGTGCATCTCTGTAATCTTTTCGTAAATTAACTAACCCGTTTATATCATTTGTTTCTCTTATCCTAGGACCAGCTTTTCCAGTTAAAATCTCACCTTGTTTAATTTTTTCTTGATCTTTTTTTGCTTTTTCTAATTTTATATTATGTTCTTTTTCTAACATACCATACTGAGAAATTTCCCGAGCTTCTGCTCTTCTGTTTCTTACTGTTTCAGCTGCAGTCTTTGTAGATTGTAACCTAAGGTCTTCAATACGATTTAACTTGGCTAGTTCTTGTTCGCTACGTTGATTCTTAAGAGTTTCTGCTCGATAATCTGCAGTAGTTGCGTCACGAGCAATATCTCGTTCTTGATCACCTAGCGTTTGCTTTCGTACAAAAGCTTTATGATCTATATCTCTTGTAGCATCTTGCTCTTGCATAGTTCGACTAAATAATGCTTCTTCTTTCTGCTGTTCTCTAGCTTCAAACTGTTGATTATCTTTAGCTATAATATCTTGATTAATATAAGACTTATCAGCATCATCAAGGATAGTTTGTCTTTCATTCCTATCCTTAGCACTATCAAGCATAAGTAGCAGCTTACCAGTTTCTGCATCTGTATAATCTTTAGCACCTTCCTGCATACTACTACCTAAAACATCAAGCCCTTTTGCTATATTAGCTCCTGCCATGTTACCTGCTTGTAATATACCTGCAGGATTACTAGGAGATACGTTTTGCCATGTGAGTGCCATATTATTTCTCTATTGTAGAGTGTACGTTATTTAATAGTGTTATAACTTTTCTTTTGCCCTCGTGACTCAAGAACCCTATTCCTAGCAGCTATTTCATTATTTGCCATCACTTTATTATCCTCATACGCTTTTAATTGTTGATTATAATTCGCCTGCCATTGGTTCTTCTGGGCATTATGCGCATCTCTAGCTAACTGGTAGTTCTTTATACCTGTATAGGCTGAAGCTAAGCCCCCTACACCTTTCATTACTGACCCTGCTGCATTCCATCCCTCAGCAGAAGTCATTCCTGGACTCGCTTGATTTTTAATACCTGGTTCAGAGGGCATGCCTGCAGATTCTACACCTGGTGACCAGCCTGTTGTATAATCACTGGGCATATTCGGAGTGTTATCCGCAGAAACACCTGTATATTCATTAGCAGGCGAGAACGCAGTGTCAGGTGATGTACTTATGGGACTAGAAGACGGGGGTCCGAAAGTGGACGGCGGGCGCAAAGGAATTTCGGCCCCTTCTTTAGTGTAACGATATCCGGGCCCATCTGAGTTAAATGAACCATACCCTCTTGGATTTTTATCTTGCCACTCACTTCCACCATAAGAAGACTGTTTTGGAGTCCCTGGTCCAAATTTATCTACGTACTCGCTAGAGCCACCAGAAGACTGAGGAATTGCAATGTTTGAACTGGTAAATCCTCCATCTGACGTAGATGATGCACCGGGTGACCAATCACCACCACTAGAATAATTCATTGGCATATTCCCTTGAGTAGAACTACCTCTAACACTTAATTCTCCTGCACTGGGTGACCAGACTGATGTACCAGGACCAGTATACGATTCTGATTGGAATGTAGGAGCATTTTCTGTAGACGCAGTTATTGGGTTAGAACTTCCTGCAGCAGAATCACCAGGTGTAAATGCTTTCTGCGCTTTTGACACAGGTGCTGACATTTCACCGGGTAGTTCGTAATTACTTTCTGCTAGTTCAACAGGAGGTTTTGCATCACCTGGATTTGGATCAACATCCCCTTTAGGGCCATCGGGTACCTCAGCTTTAGGGACAGCATCAAATATACCATCATTCTTTAAATTCTTCATATGAGTTGGAGTTAATTTACCTCCATCACCCACATCAGTTCTAATTTCTCCATCCTTACCTACAAAATACCAATCGTCACCCTGCTGTTTTATAGATACATTTCCTCTTCCTTTTCCTCCTTTTCCACCAAGGTAATTGTAACTTAATATTCCATCTTTATATTTAGCACCTTTAAATTGCCTTTTCTTTGCCATACTTACCTTTATAGTTATATTTAGTTGCTTGTGTACGCTTAACTAACATTAAGTGTATTATACTTATCATAGTCATAACAGTCAAACTGCCTTTCTAATATACCGTCGTGGTAACCAAAATAAGCTGATGCAGGCATTGGGTTTAATGCAGCTCTAATTTGTAAATTCAGTAATGCATTAGGAGAAGTATCTGTACCAAATAATGCGTCCATTTCCGCTTGTAATGCTTCTTCTTCTTCAGTTAGTTCTTTATCTGCTGCTATTAATTCCTCTTGTTCCCTTTGCATTTCAATTAGTCCTGGTTGAACTACTGCCAACGAATACAATTGATTCATTACGTCTATAGACGCTGTAAATAATGTAACTTGATTAGGAAACTGATTTAATCCTGCTGTACTACTTTTACTACTATAGTATGCAATGGCTACAGCCGCTACAGCTAACAGTATCAAACCTTCATCTTCCCCAAAATTACTTATTATTACGGGTACAAGTATGTGTTCTATAAAAGCATTTACTGCTAAAGATGTGGCATATGCAACAATTGCAGTTTCAGCTAATACAACTAGTGAACTTGCTGTTCCCAGTGAATAAACAGCAAATACAATTGCTCCTATTCTAATAACTTCTAATGTAGCAGCTCTAAGTTTTTCCTCCCATGTTTTTTCTATACGCTCATAATAAGCTAAGTGCAATGATATATTAGCACTAGCCATGACCAATTTATGCTGTTCAAACGGATCTAATCTTTGATATATATTCCATATTACCGGAGCAGATACACAATTATTAGAAGCATCTAATTTGTGAGTTATATACCTAAAATTGGCGTCGGCGTAATCATTAGCATAATCAGTTATCCTTTCTATAGAAGATACATTATGCACTGCATAATAAGTAACACTAGTAGCATTAGATCTACCATATGTGACACTAGCGTTAGAGTATACGCTAGCAGGTACAGTAGCAAATATTATTTCTGTACTACTTTTCTTTATATATAAATTACCTACTCGTAATACTTGATCGTCAGCAGTTACATATGTATTATTTGAGGGTTTGTGTATTTTTAAGGTAATACCAGATCCAACTAGATAAATTTCATCTGGAAATACAGAAGCTACTCCATCAACAGTAACTGATACACTATTTTCTTCTATTTCCAACCAATTAGCTTGTACTTCTGTAGTGCCTATACTACTATCATTTAAGTATGATTGTACTTGCGATACAGTTTGAGCTTGACTATCTCCTACAGGCAAAGTTTTATTGGCGTCATAATAATAATATCCATCATTAGAAGTTAAATCTTTATCGTATTGATACGGGTTTGAGCTAGTAACTGTGCTATTCCCTGTAGATGTTGAAACATGAGAAACCCCCATAGTATAATTATGCCCATCTCCATTCACTTGATATTGAAATAAAGATACTGTGTCGACTCCATCAGCATCAGTAGTATAAGTTAATGTATGCGGCATGGAACTTACATTATATAACTCCTTAGCTAATAACCATAAATACTTATTACTTATTCTATTACCTGTTGTACTGTCCGATCCACTTACCCATTTAACTCTAAAATTAAGAAATGCAGAATCTATTACATTACTATGCTGACTATAAGGTAAATCATCTAATAAATTTTCAGGATCTGGTAAACCTAAAGCTTTTATATAGTTTTTAGTATTTTGTTGTACTGAAACAAAAGTAGTGGAAGTCAATGTAGGTGCGTAACGATAATATCCTTCTGCTCCTTGCTGCCCATCGTCGTCTTCTAGCACAACATGCCATTTAAAGCTTGACTGCCGCCCATTAGTACCTGCATACTCAGCAGAAACTGACCCTTCAAACAAATTAAGATTGTTTACTCTAAGTGTAACTGAAGGAAGAATGTCATCCAGTGCGTCGGGCCCACTATGAATACTATAATTAGATCTTATATCAGGGTTATAAATACTGTAATAATTATTCTCTTGAAAAGTACCACTACCATAAAGATTAAAAGCATCATAAACTTCTATATCGCTTACATAATCAGTTGATGAACTTGCTTTTCTATAAAAATCAACTATTTCATTAGTAAAAGATGTTCCTTTAATTAAACTGTTTAAAGCTATTTCATCAGTATTATATAAATTATCTATGTACTTATCATCGGTAAATAAATAACTATTCTGCGTAGAGAATTCACTAATTACTTTATCGTGTCCTGCTGGCCCAGCTAAAACATTAATAAAATCATTTAATATTTGTGCGCCTGTAGCAACTACTGCGGTTGCAAATGCTTCAGCTTGACTGGCAACGGTCGTAACTACATCGTTTACTACTCCTACTACCCCTGCCATAATTTTGCTAGCCTGTAGGTTTGTAAGTTTCTATTATATTATCTATACCAGTATTAGCAGTTCCTCCTTTTATTTTAGCAGTAGCTGTATCAGATACTTTACTTACAGATACATTTATAGCGTAAGCATCTAGTAAAGACTTTAAATATTTAGCATCTGCATTCCATTTAAATCCTTTAGCTTGCTCAGTAAACAGAGTTATCTGCTTACCTGTTACGCTATTAGCATTTGGTGTAGTATTTCCAGTTACTAATGTTTGTGCATATTCAGTAGTTGTCTTTTGAGCCAATAAATCAGCTTCTTCATTAGCTTTATTCATATTAAGTGTAAAGCTAACTGCTTGTGCCAATGTACTTTGCAACGCTCCTAAGTATACTGTGGCGTAATCTGTACCTGTAATTCTACCGTCAGTAAATTGTTTCTCTACATGTAAAGTAACAACTTTCATTAACTTGTCAAAATTACCAGTTCCATCTGATGCATTACCTGTACCTACAGTAGTAGCATTAGATAAAGTACCAAATTCTATATGTGCTTCTGTGTGTGCCATAATAATTTATTTAATAGTTAAGCATCACCTCTAGCAGCTTGACTTGCTGCTAATTTATCTATTTCTTTTTGAGTTAAATCAGGTAAAACCTGTACATTAAACTTCTTAGCTTGATACGGTTGCAAAACAGTATCGCCATTGGGGGCTTTAACAGATTTAAATTTTTGCATGTCTGCATTAGCAATCTGATTAACAATAACGTTAGGTACATGCCATCCTTCTTCATTATTAAACGGTACATACTTTTTAATAGCTTTTCCGTTATTTACTGCACTAACCATAACTGTAAATACTAGCCCTGCGTGGCCAGATAGTTCAGGATCATTTGGTGTGACTATAATTCTTTTTAAATGCATGCATTTTTGTTCTAAAGTCATTGCAGGTGCTTTTTTAGCTTTAACTTTAGCCTTAGAAGGCTCTACAGGAGAAGATTCCACTTCTGCAGGTACTCCAGCATCATTTTTATCTACATCAGCCTGTAACGTCTCTCTGAGCTTTTTTTCACTAGTTTTATGATGTATTTTAATGTCTCGGCCAGTTAATTCTGCTTTAACATCTTCAATATCCATATTTTCAATATCCATGATTTTTTATTTTATAGTTTATATAATTCTCCCATTACTCAAAGCTTAATTGCAATGAGTAACAGGAGAACATTTACTTAATGACTAATCCGCTTTAGTCCAAATAACGCCTAAGCGTTCTGGGCGCATAGCGAGAAAACCATAGTACCATTTGATACTATAGAATCCTTTCTCACCATAAGGATTAGCTAAATCTGAAATTTCACTTCCAGGTTTTTTGTGATTAATAGAGAATTTAACACTTTTACCGTCAGTTTGGAAACCAACAGTAGTAAATGCTCCATCACCAACAACAAGCATAGGATAAATATCTATTTCTGTGCCTGCTCCTCCTGCTTTCTTGCCTTTATTTTGGCCATATTGCATTTCAGGAACTACAACAATACGAAAGTTATCAATGGTACCAATTTCACCATTTAACACATTACCTGCATCGGCATATTTTTCTACACCAACAAAAGCAGGTTGACTGTGTAAATCTTGCATGGCCCGTAGAGCAGGAATCATTTCAGAACCGATATACATAATACGTCCACCATTAATGGTTTTAGTATCAGTCATACGGGAACCTGCAATAATTTTAGTTGATTTAGGAGTCTTATTGTCATCTAAAGCAATAGATAAACGCATAAGATCTTTATATCTAACTAAACCATCTACATGTGCTTTAGTACCTACATCAATTACCTCTGTATCATCAGCGTCAGTAGTAATATACATAGTAGTACCAGTTCCTGATGCTGTATTAAGCAAATCATTTTGTAGCTCTGCTTCTGTTAGCTCATTAGCACCTACTACTGCTTCTTCAGTAATATGAGCTAAAAGATCGGCATCACTATCAAAATCCATAGATTCTTGTGTATACTCAACAAAGAATCCACGTTTCTTTAGGTCAGCTTCTACTTGCAAACGAGTAAAACCAACTCTATTTACACGTCCACCTGACTCAGAAAGAGTAGGAATTTTAGCAGCGATAGATCCAATATCTTTCTGGCTACCATATATATGACCTCCAGTTGCCTGAAAACTACCATAATCTCCCGCAGCAGCTATTGCATTAGCTTCAGTAGCATAAAACCCTGCATGAGTTGCTGTAGCTGCAGTCCATCCTGTGCCACCTGATTGTGGAGCACCAGCAGCATTAAACGCTTCAAACTTAGCGTTAGTAATAATTAACCCTGCTGCATCTAAACCTTGGTCGTTTACGTTGCGATCATCAAGCAAAGGAACATATACATCCTGCTTAATTTTCTTACCCATATTTTTAGGCATTGCTTTGACATTAGCCAAAGGCGAAAAATACTGTTTATCTCTAACAGCAATAATCGCTTTTTTCTCGTAAAAATCAGTACGAGCCTGTGCACCAATGCTTGAAGCAGTTGTGCCCGGATTATTATATTGTTGAGCGGCCATAATGACCTCCTTTTATTTTAGTTTAAAATTAAGCATACTTAGCCATAAATTCATCATCAGACAATGTTAAATAACTAACATCCTGTTTAGAATTATTGCTAGCATTTGTTTGTTTAGTAGGAGCTGCTGCTTTACGATTTTGCTTACGCTTAACCGAATCAACATCTCCTATATCCGTTACATTAGATTGCACAGGTGCTTGCTGATTCCCATCAATAAGCTCCCCATTGCTAGCTAACATATCTATAATTTGTTTATATGCATCAACATCAGATACTCCAGATAACTTACCTAAAGCCTTATCTTGTTGCATAATAGCATTCACTTTATCATAGACACCGTTTAGCATATGATCATTAATCACCTTAATTACATTAGGGTTTTCTGATACAAACGTTTTACTCTTGTCATCCCATTCTGACGTTAATAAGTCAATGGTTTTATCAAAAGTATCTGTGTGCTTTATGCTATCTAGTACTTGATCTAGCTCATACTCACTATCTGTTACAGTATAATTATTAGGTTGATAAGTACTGGCATTCTCTATATCAATTTCATCAGGGTCTACTCCACTATCCTTAACTAATTTAGCAATAGCTTTGCTGTCATTTTTAGATAGATCAATTAAATTATTCAATCTACGTTCATCTAGAAGATTATTATTTTCCAACATCTTAATTAACTTAAGATTAGGTTTCAGTTTAGCCATTTGCTTTTGAGCACCTGCGCCCATCTGCATTAACCTAACTATATCTTCAGGTGATTTGACCTGCATAGTTGCACCATTAGCTTTAAATGGGGCTGTTACCTGGTTGTATGCATTCTCGTAATTAAAAGTATCAGTCTCTTGAGGTGTATCCTCAGGTGTGTCTGTATCCTCTTTATTACTATCTGCATCAACAGATTCTGAATTAGTATCTTCAACGAAAGGTTGAGCATCTGCTTGAGTATCCTCAGGCAAAGTGTCCAGTTCTTCCTCTGAAGTGTCTTCTTCAACAATCTCTTGGTTGTCGCCAGTAGCATTATTACTTTCATCACTAATAGTCTCATCAGTAATGTCTCCTTCAGGCGTAACTGTGTCAGTTGATTCTTGAGAATCTTCTGTTGCCGAGAGTTCTTCTTGATTCTGCTTTAAGAACTCATCATCCGAAAGACCTAATACATTCTCCATAATTAATTAACCTCCTCTGCGAGAATTTCTTCTCTGGTTTGTTCAAAATCTTTCATACTAACTTCCATTTCGTTACCTCGACGAATGATCATATCAAAATAATTAGATAAACTACCTATTCCAGCAATCATATTATCGATGGAACGTTGTTGTGAGTCATCTAAGCTAGTATTACTTTTAGCCATAACTAACCTAGCCGCTTCTTCTTTGAAATAATCATTCATAATTATTTCTTTAAAATGTTTATTTTCAGATAACTTATAAAAATTATCTCTTAGTAAAATTAATTTTTCTGCTGTAGTTATCTGTATGTCTACGTGTTCTAAATCATTCATTGTGGTATGCTATCTATTGGTTGTGCCATATTTTGAAAGGCTAATTTATCAAGATCGGATAATCTACTATGGTCTTTAGATTCCATATTTTGATTGTGTTTTAACGAAGCTATTTGATTTTCATGTTCTCTTCCTACACCAGATTCTTGTTCTAAAAAGTCTAAATCTTTTAAGTCAGACACACTGTCTAATCCTCTAGCTTTAGCTATTTCAGTCTGAGTTTTAGCTGTCTTATACTGGACATCTATAGCATTTTCTTGCCCTTTAGCAGTTTCATTAGCTATTTGTGCTTGTAGTAACTGCAGTTCTAACTGTGCTTTCTGTTGAGCTAACGGATCGGGCTGAGATTGATATTCTGCAATTTGTTTAGCTAACTCAGGCATTTTCCTTAATCGAGCAATATCACTTAAAACCATCTTAGACATATCTAATGGTAAAGAATTACCCATTGTTTGCAACATAAATGCTAATTCTTGTGCTTTTTCGTTATCAGCTTCTGCAGTAGATATATTTAGTTTAATATCATATTTACCGCCTAAATCATCTCTATTAATAGCAACTAATTCATTATTAGTTATTCTTATAATTTCTTCATCATCAAGAAATTCAGCATTCATAGATATAACTTTTCGTCCAATTTGATTTAAACCGTCAGAAAGCCGCCTAAGAATACCTAATTCTCTTTTTGATGTAGCATCAAGAGCAGATCTAATACCCGTTGCTGTAGACCCTAAAGCTTGCCCTGAAATACCTTGAGTAAATGCTTTTATACCTGTAAGTGATTCTGCTTCATTATTCTGCATATTTAATACTTCTAATGCAGATCTAGGAATTTCTGGGTAAGTTTCCATGTAAAAAGCAGACCTAGGATCTGTATTCGCATTAAACTTAAAGTCTTCCCCCCTTTCAAACTTCCTAGAATTAGTAATATCTAAAGCATCTTTACGTATACCTTGTTGGCCGTTTGCACTTCTACCAATAACATCTATTATTCCTCTAGTTACTGCTCCAATAATTTTTTGATTATCTTCTAACAAATGAGCATCAGGTTCTCCATAAATACTTCTTCTTTTAGGTAAATACTGAACTAAAACAAAAGGTAGTTCTTTATCCGGGTACGGATTTTCTTCTAACCTAATAATAGTACTTCCTATCCATGAAGCAACAAATGGTACTACTTCCCCTGTATCATTTATATCCCAGTATCCCCAATATTCTTTTACTACAACTTGTTTCCTTGCTGTATCCTGGAAAACAAAATTGCTATCATCTGTAATAGCATGATCTGGTTCACTAAGAATAGAATTATCATCAAAATTAATTGAGTCTAAATTTTTATACCTACCATCTTTCTTCAGTTCCGAAAGAGAAGACTCAAAACTATACACTACAAACTTTGCTTCCTGTATATCCCCATTACACGTAGGATCTATAACTATATTATTGTAGTTACACACTTCTAGTATAGGTTGGTTCTTAATAGTAGTAGTTTGCTCTTCTGTGTGTGAACCTACTTGTATTGGGAGTACAGGAGTCCCCTGTTGCATAGTTACCTCGTGAGCTTGTTGGATTTCTAAAGGTACTTCTGCACGATATTGTTCGGGAGACTCCTGCATCAGAGCATGTAATTGTTGATGCGTTGCTTCTGCATCTGCAGTAGGTTGTAATTCAAAATCAGGAACTTCTACGTCTTTAGTCTCCTCTTCAAACTCCCAGCCTACTTTTACTATAACTGTGCCTTCATCTACAGCAGCTCTAATATACTCATCTATAAATTTAGTTTTACTTATTTTGCAATTAATTTGGTAGTTTAATACTTGTCCATTCTGAACAGCTGACTGCTTATCTTCAAAAGTAGCAGGAGCAGTGTTAAATAAATCATCTGTAGATAAAAAAGGTTCAGCTAATGCAGAATAACGCCATTCAGCTTGTTTTCTAACTAATTTAGGTACTATTTTACTTCTACCTTTTTTAGCGTTAATTACTTGATTCCCTTCTAACACATCTAACCACCTATCTACAGCAGCAGTGTGTAACGTATGTGCGGGTTTAGCCGCTGAGTAATCTTGTTTTAAATCAAGTAAACTAGGAGGATTTTTCCAATCCACCAATTCTGCAGACTCAGATTCAGTAATATCTTTTAATCCAGGAGAAACAATAGCCATTAAACAATTTTAGTTACAATATTTGGATAAGCAGCAGGATTATCTACCATAAAATTATTTATTTTATACACTCTCAACCCGTCTATAGTAGAGTGGTACTTCATTTGGTTTTTAAATACATGGGTGTCTACTGCCCCGTCATATATAACACAATATATACTTTTTTCTTTAGCTACATTAGTTACAAAGTGTCTCCATACTTCTGCAAAATTAAATTTGTCTCTTATTTGCTTACCTATAAATACACCTATTACTAAAGACCCGTCTAAATCTACACTATAAGCATGTATTAACGAAGCTTGTCCTTTTTGCAGATATCTACATTTACCAGATGCTATCGGCATATGCTGTAACTTTCTAAATCACTAAAATTAAGATTAATAGTTGCAGTATCAGCAATTACATCTTTAAGTTCTTTTAGTGTTATATCTTTTTTACTTAAAAGTGCATCTACATCTACTAAATCAAAATTAATGTTAAACATCTCAGAAAGCCAACCAAATAACATAACTAATTCTAAACTATCATATTCCGCACTAGGTAGTACAGCGTTAATATCTACAACTGGTTCTGCAATTTTTTCATTAGTGAGAATATGATTAAACACGCACATAAACTCATCATCTGAATATGTAAAAGTAGAACTACTAGTATCGGACATATTTAATAAGACCACATAGTAGGTCTAGGATGACTATCTTCAGAGAGTGTATCTATATGTATAAAACGTTTTGCATGTAATCCTCTCTGTGATATTCCAACTCCACTTATACCATGCTTTCTGGCTATATCTACAAACCTTAGTGCATCAGCTCCAGCAATGACAATATCTGCCGCCTTCCCACCGCTAGTTCTTGGAACATGGGGGCCTGTAGAACCTGTTGAAGACACATTAGAATTATGTTTTACACAACGTACTCCACTACTAATCTTAAGAGGTCTATTCATATCCTCTCTTATATTCTGTAATATATCCATAAAGTCCATATCCATAGAATCTTCACCGCATCCGCAATGACACATCATTTCATCTACAGAAAAGTTCTTCGTAATCATCATAGCTATTCCTCCTATAATTAGCCCATTGAATTGTCGTCTAGTTCCAATCCACATGGGATTAGTAAATCGGACTACTTGCCCGACTTGCCCAATGATTCTTTTAGCAATTTAACTAACTTATCATCTACATCTGAGTCAGTCTTCTTTGCCAAGGTTTCTAACAATAGAATAATAACTTTTTCTATCACGCCAGAATTACCTAGCATTGAAAAAGCCATACTCTTTACTACTCCTGCAATTATAAATGGCATACTATCTCCTTATATTAATAACTGTCTTTCTGTTAAATTCTTTTATTTTTTCTTCTTCTTCTTTTTCTTCTTAGGTGGACGACCTAATTGATCTCCGTATGTCCCTGCACCTTGTGGCATATTAACACTCCTTATTTCTGTATGGCGTTATTGGCTCTACACACTGCCAGATTGAATATTCACTAGGATACGTATCTACCCAGTGTCCTAACCTATTACTACTAACTGCACTACATCCCGATAATATTAAAATTAACAGTAAAACTTTCATTCTTTTGCAGTTAAACTTTTTAAGTCTTCACTGTTTTGTTTAACTTGAAATTTAATAACTTTAACATCTCCACTAAGTTCTGAGACATTCACCAGAAGCCACGTAATTGAAGCAACTACTAAACTACCTAATACTAATAAAATGTTGTTGACGGACATATGGTGCTCCATTAGTGAACTAAACGACCTACGTTAATACGAATATCTGTTAATGTTGCTTCTACATCTTTCATTTGGCCTTCAAAATTTTCTTCTGCCATGTGAAGATGTTTAATATGTAATTTATTATCTCTGGCTAGTTTTTCAACATCCATAACCGTACTGAACAACCACCCTACAGTTGCCAATAAAGCTGCTACTGCAAGTGGAGTAAATGTTTTTACAAGAGCATGTTCTGTAACTGCTTGTATAGCATTGTTACCATTTCCATTTGCCATCAGAAATTAGAGCTTAATGTTTTATTTTTTTGTTTATCGGTCTGTTTTGCACGTTCAAAATCTTCTAATTTAAGATTCCTTTTTAGTTTAGATTTTGCCGTTTGTTTACGAGATTTACGATGTAGCTCTTTTAAACGATCTGCTTCTTCTGTTTCTTTTTTCCACTTATCTATAATATAATGATCATCCGAATCAGGTTCAAAATCAAAAAACAAATTCTTAAACTGTGTAAATAGGCCCATTATAGCTCTCCTTTTTTTAATTTATATCTTCCTTTGCTTGCTTCCATCTCTTCTTCATGTTCATGATCTTTTTTCTCCCTAAACCAATAATCGGTACTTTTAGCAAGAACAGCAACGTATGCTCCACAGAGGATATTAACCAAGTCACGGCTTGATTCTTTAACTTCCGAATAGAACAGTAAATAGAGTAAAACCAAGAACGTAATTGCGTTGGCAATTGAAATGACAAATCGTGCCCAAAAGTTAAGAAGTTTCCTGTTTTCAAGTGGACTACCTGCTCCCCCTAATAACGTATGATGCACTCGTTTCATTCATTCAGATTTGCCACTTATAAATCCTGCAATTATACCTACAGTTCCAGTTAAGGCAGATTGCAAAAGACCATGAGTTGATTCGCTCACCTGTTTACCTTCTGCTAATGCTATGTAGCTCTCCATACCAACAATACAGATCAGTATTACGATTAAACCCGATGCCAATAATAAAACGATTTTAGATTTCATCTTTTTTGCCCACAAGCGATCTGAGCGTTATTCTGGATTCCGTAATGCTTCTTGTTCAGCTTGTAATTTTGCCCATGCTTCTCGTTCAGCTTGAAATTTTGCCCATGCAGTTTTGACTTCATCTGTCCATTCTGCTTCTGCTTTGTCTTTCACCTCTTGATACTCGTCTTTTGCAAGAGTCATGTCTGGTGAAAGCACTCTGCGATGAAACCCACCTGAGTCAGTAATCTCTCTTATCTGAAGATGTTTATAGTCTGTTACTACTTCTATTTTATTTAATTTCATTTAAGCTACCTCATACATAATTGAAAATGCCATTTCTCCATTTGCATCACTAAAACTAATAGCTCCAGAAGATTTATTAAACCCAAAATTTGAAGCACTACTCCCAACTCTACATAATATACTGTCATCAACAGTATTATAATTACAAACTCCTGCACCTTGCCAACCTGTTTCATACAATCGGGGTGCAAACGGTAATCCTGAGAAAGAAGTTCTTGCTGTTGCTACAGAATCCCAGTTGAAATAACCATTGACATAGACAATTTTCCCTATTTTGACATAATATCCTGAACTTCTATCTATATTATTAGTTGATGGAACCCATGTCCCTTCCTCATAATCCAGTTCAGTCTCACCGATGAGACCTGACTTCGATCCTGCTGACGAAATAAATCCTGACATTTGTTTTCTCCTTTTTAAGCGTTGTTCTGGTCAATGTAGGTACATGTTATATCAGCAATATAACTTGCATTTGTGCTAACCACGTTCAACGATTGAGCCGCACTACCAGCTTGAGCCGCCCTTGCTGCTTGTGTATTTGAACTTGGTTCATAACCATTAAAAGAAAACTTGTCATTCCACACAAATGTTGACCGAACTGCTGGATCACGAATATACATTAAATTTATTGTTTCTCCTGAAGCTCCTGCCGATGAATCATATCCTGTCAAATACACAGTAAAATCTTCTCCAGTTGGCGCACCAACAAAATATAAACTAATACTTAATACAGTGTAAATATGATGTTGCACACCTGTGATTAATGTTTTTGCCGAATTTGCTACATCTTCAAGTAAAATAGTGTGTAGCGTTTCTGTCCCTGCTGATGTATCTAGTGCCATTTATCCTCCCATTACCCATGATTGATGAGTGGAGTTTCGAAAAGCCTCCGCTCGTTGTGTGATTTTACCTGTAGTTGATGTTTCCAAATCTTTGCCTGTTGCAACTGTAACTTTTGTCGCACCAGCACTTCCAAGAGTGATTGTGCTACTCGATTCGGACATTCCAGTTACATTGTTAAGTTTAAGTACCGCCATAGTTTATTCCGGTTTAGGGTTATCAGTTTTGACCTTCGAAATGGCCTTGTACCAGTTGCCAGATTTCGTACCTTTTCCGGCAGTCATATCGTGAAACAGGAGATCGAGTTGTTCTTTCAATTCTGGAAATTGTTCGGCTCTGTCTCTTTGATATTTGTTGTCTGTCCAATCGGCTTCAAGCTCAACTATTTTGGCATCAATATCTGCTTTAGATATTACTGCTGTTCCAGCATTCCAATCTATAGTGTTATAATCCTCACCATGAATATTAACTTGAGCATCTGGATTTATTGCTATTATTGCTTCTATTGATCCTATTTTTTTTATCATAACAACCTCCATTTTCTGTAAGTAAGCCGTACCCCTTTGCCGTCCACGCTGTTTGTAGTATCAACACCAAATCCATAGTTTCCAGCTTGCTGATAAATCATCCCTATTAAACGAACATAGTAAGTAGAGCTTGCTGACACACCCCAATCAGTAAGTGTTTGGATTTTATGAGACACTTGTTCGCCACCATATCTATCATTCATAACAGCACCAGCACCTCCAAACGTATGGCGTCCAGATCTCCACAAGGTTGTCAAAGTCCCAGAAAGACCACTCCCATCAACTGACGATGAACGTTGCAAACCATAACCTATATAACCTGACCCAGATGAGTGACAATAAACTACGCCGTAATCACAAATAAATTCAAGAAGATCTGCCGTGTTTGCCCCAGTTGTTACTGTCACATAATTAGTACCAGATATATTAAGTTCATCTTGTGGCTGAGTAGAAGTAGATGTTGCAGTTGGGTAATAAAATTCGTCAAAATCTTCTAGTACATATTTACCATGCACTCCTGTTGCTATAGTAGCACCTGTACTAATAGTTCCTGCCGTCACAGTCCCAAGACTTGTCATTCCAGACAACCCTGCACCTCCTGTCACCGTTGATGCAATCACAGGTTCAGCAGAAGATGTCTGAGTTGCTAGTGATTTGCCGTTTAATTCT
>JGI24006J15134_10000153_pt1 | contig 54327 bp, 63 predicted proteins | sample LinPmetageLP53_FD_15134 | JGI IMG/M metagenome (IMG submission 15134)
TGGTTCTTCTTGTAGTCAAAGGTGCCAGGCTTCCAGCGTCTGACGAAGGTGCCGAGCATCTTGTCTGCCCGTTTGAAGAAGCGTAGGTGATTGAGGAACGCTCGCTGCTCATCATCCAGTAGGGGGTTGGACAGCAGTTTACGCAGCGAGGGCATTGCTACCGAAGGCTCACCTGCATCCGTAATGTCCTGAACAGGCAGGCCCCACTTGTCGAACAGTAACTTGGATAACTGCACAGGGCTGTTGGGGTTCAGCTTCGGGGCCATCTGCTTTATCTCAGCGAAGTGTCGGGAACTCTCATCAACGAGATTGGCCTCCCACTCCTGTCGCTTCTCTTCGTCCACACGTAGCCCTAGACGCTGCATCCCGAAGCAAATGGACTGGAGGTCGTCGAACTTCTTATACAAGCCGTAATGGCCGTTTTTGCGCACTCTAGCCAGCATTGGGGCAAGTACCCTCTTGGTTACTGCAGAGTCCCGAGCGTTGTATACCCAGAGTTCCATGTCAGAGCCTGCTCCAGTAGCAGCGTGTTCCGACTTCCAAGCAGGGGCATCGGTCATGGTGCTGCCTGCGAACCACAGGTTGTGCCTGTTCTCTGGCCATCCCAATCTGTGAAGTAGAATACCATCTATGTGCGGGGCAGGGGTCACACCGAAGTTGGCCTCGATGGACGCACGGTCATACATCCCGCTGTTCCAGCCATACTTGCGTATACCCTCCTGTACGAAGAACCAGCGCAGTATGCTCTTGACTCTACCTAGTTCCTTAGGTGGATAGAACTTAGTCTTACCGTCAATAGACAGGAAGGGAACGACGACAGAGAAGTCTTCGTCTGCGATAGACAGGCACCGCAGCCGAGCAGTCCACGGGTCTAGGCCGTCAGTCTCAACGTCGTAGGCAAGTACTGGCTTCTTGTCTGGATGCCAGCGTGTATCGAATATCTCCTGTAACTGGTCAGCCGAGGGAGTGTAGACTATCTCAGGCTCCTTCCACTCTAGCCGATTGTTGAAGTAGCGGAAGGCCTTCTTGATGTCGGAGCGGAATACCCACCGCCACATCTTAGCCATAGCCACAAGGCGTACACCCACAGTAGGCAGCACCTTGATGTCCTCTCCATCATGCACTTCGAGGACAGTCGGTCCGCCCCTCACGTCCATTAGGGACGGGCGGCCTGGCATTAGTTTAGCAGCAGTGCCTAGGAGGATGCGGTTCTTGTAGGGCTTTAACTCTGCCCGTAGCCTAGGAGCACAACACTCCTCTGGGGTAGGGAGCAGGTCCATCTTGCGGCCTTTGCGGAAGCGGTTCTTATTGCGTAGCTTGGCGTTGAAGCCTTTGACATCATCCGCATGGTAGCGGCAGGCAACGACGTAAGTCATCGCGACTTCGGTACGGTCTACCCCTGCCTCCTCAAGCGCGTCATGCAGTTCAGTCTCCTTAGGGCCTACGAACGGCATCCCTAAGATGACCTCGTGCTTACCGGGGAAGTCCCCTACGATGATAGCGTTCGCCTTATTGGGCAGTTGCCCTAGTACTGGGGGTGCCCATGTACCGCGTTTCTCTAGGTCTGCCTTCAAGGGGCATATGTCACAGCGAGCGCAGTTGCCTTCATTGCTCATGTCGTCTCCTATTGCAAGGCCAAGCCTGCTAGTTTGAGTGCGTCCTTAACGGACTTTAGTTCCGTAGGGGCTGAAGCGTGGACCGTCCTCATCTGGACGTTCCGGTAGCACCAGTACGAGGCAGCAGCCAGCCATGTCCCGTCTGGTTGAAGTTGAGTATCCACAGGTATCTCGCCAGTAGCACGAAAGAACTTGCGAGTAATGGGATGCTTCTTCATTGAAAGTCTCCGTAGAAGAGTGCCGCCGCCATATAGAGGAAGGCTGATAGAAGAATTAAATAAGTATAGTAGTCAGGTTCATCAAACATCTCTACTCCAAAAAGAAACCCCACCCCCCGTGAAGGAGGTGGGGCAGGTTGCTAGTTGGCCTACAAGCCGTCTAACGGATCGCTGTCAGTTGACTCATTGTTACCAGCGTCAGTTACAGTGACTCCAGTGTTCGCAGGCTTCGCAGCAAACACAGGGCTGAGAGCCCTATGCTGCGATTCTGAGATCCACTTAGTTTCAGCGTAGCTGTCCTTGGTGCCTGGGATATGGTGGCAGTATACCACCTTGTCGCAGAAAGACTTTGTAGTAAAGCCTTTCTTGCTCTTCAACTTGTCGAGGCCAATGCCTGCTGAGTTGAAGAACCCTGCGATTTCTCCGAGTTGCAGACGAGCACCCATAGAGGTGTCTTCTGACTCAGGGAGTCCCATGTTTACAGTAATGAACATATGCTCCATACCTTCCTCTTGCACTTGAAGAGAGAGCCATGCACGGGGGTTGCCTGCCTTGCTAGTGTACGGTTCAAAAGAGGTGGACTTGCAACGGAACACACCCTCCTGCTTTACCTTAAACTGAGCGGTTTGCGGGCGGACTGTGTCCCCCTTGTCATCTGTCATACCAAAGTTGAGTTCAAATTTATCCATCGTATTGTCCTAGTGTCTGAGTGTTGTCAAATGGCAACCGAAGTTGCCGGTTCTCCTCGGAGGATTCCTCGGAAAGTAATAGCAGTTGAACCTCTTCGCCCTTTAGGACGTAAGTGTCTCCTGCTGTGGTAAGCGGTCTAATGTGAATCACCTTACCCGCGCCGTCTTTATCTATCGCTACTGTAACGTGGGCTACTAACTTAGAAGTCATCCTCTACCTCCGCGTCTGCAGCCATGAAGTCGATGAACGAATCCACCATGTCAGTCTCGGCCTGCTTGAGGTAGGCGCGGTCAAGGGCATCTGCGATAGTCCAACGAACGTGCCGGTTGTTGTCTATCTTAGAGGCAAGCTCCTTAGCAGACTCTTTGAGGAAAACCTTAAGGTCTTCGTTAGTCTTCAGGAGAGGCACGGCATCACAGGCAATCTTCTCGACCGCTGCTTCCATCCACTCCAGACCCTCAGGGCGGGGAAGGTCCATACCAGCCACGCGAAGTGCCTCACCGAAGTTCATAGGAACCTTACCGGGCAGGCCAATAGCAGTGCGGTCTTTAGCCAACCAGTCTACTGATGCCATAGTGTTGAGCAAGAATGGCCAGCCAGGTAGGTCACTAGGTACAACGTGAGCCAAGTAACTGAAGTAGGATGGGAACTTGTTAGTCAGGTCATAGCCCGGAACAAGGGGTTGGCCTGGCACTGTGACCATCGACCCCTTCTTCTCCTTGATGACGGGTGGGCGTTCGTGCATCGTTAAGAAGATAAGAGAGGGGCACTCAAGGCAAGCATCTCGGAAGTCCATTATCAGGTCCGCGAGTTCATTCCATTGAGCCCAGCCAGTCTTGATNCCACGGATACGGCGTATCTCGTAATCAATCTGTAGGTTAAAGTCATCGAACACAATAGCAGGGAACTTCTTCTTCGCTGCAGCACGGACTACCTTAGTAGCCTCGATAACGCCTTTGGCTTCCAAGGACTTAACTTCAATGCCAAGCCATTGCTGAGTAGTAAGTGCGCCAGGGGCAGCAACGAACACTCCAGTGGGAAACGCTCTTAATGCTCCTAAGGTCTTTCCAGAACCTTGGGGGCCATACACACAACCCAAGAAACTCTTGGGGTCAATCCTTCCTTTCATGTCTTCTCCTTAAACGTCTAACGTCTAATGTCTGTGGTAAGTGTCTTATCGAAGTCAGCGTTGCCGCCGCTCCAATCCTTCTATTTAATCATCGTTATTTTTGCAAACAACTTTTCTAGTTTCTGTGCGATACCTCACAGTGTGGGGCCATAGTTACAGATGTGAGCCATCTCGCAGGGGGAGTTGTACCTCCAGCAAGAGTACTCAGTATGAGCCCCAGGCCACTCGGCAGCAGGGAGTCCTGTCTTCTTGAACATCTCGATAGCGCGGTTCGCCCACTTGATAGTACGGGTGAACTGCTGGTCACCATAAGGGGCAGCCTTAACGTACTCCCTACGAGTTGCGACCTTACCTGTCTTGTTATCAAACGAGACTAGGTTGAGCATCACTCCGCCGAACTCCTCACCCCAGATGGACTGACCGAGAACACGGTAGCCTAGGAACTGACCAGACAGTTGTCGTCTGGCCCCGCTACGATGCAGGGTAGCCACACACTTGTGGTCCCAGATGTAGACCTTACCGTCACTACGACGACGAGCCACCAAGTCAGGGCGTTGTGTGTACAGGTGCTTACGTCCTGCGTCCTCGATGTAGACCTCTATCTCATCCTCTACGTTGAGAATCTCCCAGTCTGTATCATCTCCCCATGTGACGTTGTAGTGGGTGATGATAGACTGACACCGCTCCGACCAGTCTTCCCAGATAGGGTCACCGGATGCAGCAGTCTCCTTCTTAGCGAGGGCACGGATAGCGGAGTAAGGCCTCATGTACTCATCCGCCTCACGGCCTTGGGCTTTGAGTTGAATCCGCTTGTACACATGAGCTAGGCCGCAGTGCACCAGAGTACCACGGACGAGTGGGTCACTCATCTTACGTGGCTCCTTCTCCTTATCCGGNTCAAGGTAGTGCAGTGCCCATAGCCTAGGGCATACCATAAAGGTCTGATGCCAGTGCCACCCCTTACGAGAGGGGCCTCTGTCTATAAGTTTACCTCCAGTCATTGCATCACCCCCATCCCTAAGAGGGCGGAGGCAATTAGTATTGCCATACCTGCTACTACACATCCTGCTACAAGGGCTTCAAAAACCTCTAGCCAGACCACTCCATAGCGGATTCCATCTTTGTACATATTGCCTTCCAGTGCGGGGTATACCCGCGTTTGTTAGTTACTTGACTTCTCGAAAAAGACTACAGTCTCAACGATACCCGACAGAATCATGTCGCGCTGTACTTCGCTGAGTGCTGACCAGAACGGGATAGAGTCTAAGTTATCATCAATGAACTTAGTAATCTCAGTGACAACCCAGTGCTTCTTCTCTGCGCCAGAGATGTCCATATCGGAAGCTTCGGACACAAGGCTGGCTGCCCATGTAATAATCTTGATGATGAGCATGGTGACAGTCTCAGGTACTGAGGGCCACAAGCGTTTGAATAGACTTTCTACAACAAAAATAAGTATTGCGTTCATGAGGATCTCCTAAGATCTTTTTCTTCTATAAGGGTGTAGGTGAAATTGTGCCACCCATGAATCCCAGTTTGTGCCTCACATAATGCCAGCACCCGCTCCATTGCCTCTTCGTCCCTAAGAACTTGGCAGCCAGCAGATGCAGATTTCTCTCCGCCTTTCCAATCATGCAGGTTAATACCGAACATTCCCTGCTCAACGTGCTTCCCTTCTATCTCAGGTGTAGGGTCACGGTCGTCATCCCTAGCCACATATACCGGAGCCACTTGTACCAGAGCCGGACGGCCACGGTGCTTGCCCACTCGGTAGCACTGAAGGTACTGGCCAGGCACGAGAACTGCGGCTCCCTTGGAATTGACAGGGTTGAGCAGGTACTTCGTCGTAGGCACTGTCGTACACTCGAAGAACTCTATGCGCCACATACTGTCGTACAGGTAGACAACATAGAAGTCGTCACAGAACACGTCGTCCCGTACCTCCTTACGTACTCCTATAATGTTCAGGTCATAGATGCCGTACTCGAAGACCTTGTAGCCTAGGTTACGTACTGCCTGTAGGATGGGAGGCAGGTGCCTTCCATGCCCTTCCTTATAACTCTTGTTGCTCTTTATCATCCTGCTCTCCTGCGGGTAAGAAAAAATCACACTTGGGGGTGTCTCCGTACTGGCGTACTCTAATGTTATCGAACATCGCGTAACTCTGCATCTGGCCAGCGGTAACCGTGAACCTTCTGCACTCACGCTTCAACAGGCACTTCTCCCCTAAGCATTTTGTTGTGACTGCCATCACTCTTAAGCAGAGATGAAGAATGCTACGTTGACACTAGCCCCAGGGTTGGTAGCACTAAAGGCTGACGCTGCGAAGTTTGTCGAACCAGCCACACTCAGGCCTGTGCCGAACACCATGTTGCGTGGGAAGACGTAGGTCTTGGACTTAGCGGCAGGGCAGTACAGAACTGCTTGAGGCTTTGTTGTCCCTACTGTTACACCGCTTGTGACATTGTACAAGAACACATAGATGGCTGAACCTGCGTTGCTCGTGTTATCAATGAAGACCTGCTGGACGTTAGCCGCGCCTCCATTGATGTTGAGTTCAATAGAGGTGTCACAGTCAGTATCTCTGATGAGTTTAGATACAGAACTTGAACCATAGAGGGAGGTAATGATTGCCATAGGCTGCTCCTAAGTGGTGTAGATGTAGATGGTGGAATCGTGGGCAGGATTCGTGGTAGTCGCAGGGTCGGAGTCAGTCTGAGTCGCGTTGTATGATAAGCCACTTGTAAAGGGGATACCATCAGGCAGATTAACACTGAATGTAGAAGAGGCTGGGACTAAGAATGAGAAGAGAGGAACCGTAGTCCCTGCTACAGCAACGGTAGAATCGTAGAAGCGGAGCATGATAGTAGTACCACCTGCGACACACTCGACTCCGTAAAAGGTTCCAGACCCTCCAGTCACGTCCACTACCATTGTGTTCCTAACTGCTGTATCCGTACTAACTTTAAAGGTTCCTGCGCGGCGTTGACCGCCTCTTGTTACCGCCATTGTTCTCTCCTAAACTCGTGATTCATTAAGGTATAACCGATTCCTTACTCTTCCTCTAGTACGGGTTCGACGTGTTGTCCAATAACCCCTCTATCTTCTGAAATCATATAGCCTATAAGAGCCTTGCGAGACTTGTACCCTTTGCGCTGATGCCATGCATCATTGCCTGCTAGGCTGGGCATCCGGTACACAGTGACATTGCCATAGGTAGGCAGTTCACGTTCAGTGTGGAAGTGGCCTGTAAAGATGAACCTCCAGTGGGTCTGACCCCACAGTACGGGCACCTCGCCTGCGATGATTGCAGGCCAGTCCTTCACCTTGCCTACGTCACCATGTAGGAATGTCACTAGGCTGTTGCCGTACTTGATGTACTGTCGGTTACTGTAAGACTCACAGACCGTCACGTCCTCAGCAGTAGAGAACCAACCTGCCATTGCTGCTCGTACCAGTGTGGCCGAGTAGCGGTCATGGTTGCCGGGTATGACGAAGACTTCAACAGGTGCGAACTGCCTGACCAAGTCAACGTAATCGCGACACATCATGACGTAAGTCCACGCCAAGTCTTCGGGTGAGCCGTCACAATCCTGAGGCGTACCGTGCGTAGTGGTGGAGTGGGCGTTGTCAATGTGTAGACCGTCGCCACCTAGGGCAAGCATAATCTTGGTAGGGGCACCGCCTACACTGACACGGGATAGAAGCCTCTTGGATACTTCCATGAGCCGTGCTTGTGCTATCTTCCGGTTGTACTTCTCGCCGCGCTTACCCCAGTGGAAGTCAGTAGGGCTGACCACCAGTGCGTAAGGCTCCTCGGCTTTGGGTAGGTTAAGGCGTGGCACCTCATGGTCAGGTGCTACCTCTCCGAACCTACCAGCGATACGACTAGCGAGCAGGTCAATCCTTCGGTAGGACTCCGCATCCTTCTTGACCTTGCGGTACTCCTTGCGCTCCGCCTTAACGAGCACGCGCTCTTCCTTCCTACGGAGTAGGTCCTCTACCAGTTCCCGTTCATCGGTGTCCCGCAGTTCCTCTTCAGACCAAGGGGAGGAATCATGGGTAGTTCCCATAGCGCGGAACAACTCAGTGACAGTGCTGCGAGCCAGTCCAAACTTACGGGAGAGTTCGTTCACACTGGAAGGGGCACCATCCCAGTTGGAGTAGGCCAGTTTCATTGACCGCCACATATCTCCAGGGATAGTCATCGGCATCTTCTTTGATTGCAGGTGGACTATGTATAGGTCTTTAGTCTCGTCGTAGTAGTAGCCAACCTCATGGGCATAATCCACGGAGTCTCTTTCGATTACCTCGATGTGGCTTTCTTCCCTCTGCGTAATCTTCTTGTTGGCTCCGAGCTTGGTTCGTGCCCAGTAGCAGAACTCACGGAACTCATGAGCATCCATGCCGCTTGCTTCACCATACCAATCCCATAGTCGGTTGTACTTTGATTGCCTTAAGGAACCAATGAATCTATCCGACCTCAATTCTTCCATTAACTCTGACCATTCGGTAGCCATACTATTCTCCTTCTTAGTTTAATCGCGGGTAATGTAACTTGTAATTGGATTAAGATCCATTTACAGCACCTCGTTCATGAGTAGAATGAGGAGCGCAGCACTTATAATTCCTAGCAGTGTAGTAACCATCATCATCAATCCTTGGTCTTTCATAGTTTAAGCCCTCGGAGGAGTCGGTCTTCCCTATACCACGCCATGCCTGCTTCTGTCATCCTGTACTTCTTGACGTGGGACTTCTTGTCACAGGAGTAAACCAGTTCACGTTCGTCTAAGCCCTTCACAAAGTTACGAGAGGTGACGCACCCCAAGCCCAACTCTTCGGCTAACTCCGGTGCAGTGTACGCCGCAGGATACCTACGCCCTAGCCCTCGCAGGATGCGCCGAGCATTGAGGTAGATGCCAGTGTAACTCCGCTGTTCTGGTGATAGGGTTACGTTCCTTAGTAGGGCTGTCACCCACTCCTTCGCTAGTTCACTACCTTGCACAGCAGGTAGCACCTTGCCCGCCTTGGCTCTTGCTCCAGCCCTCTTCTGCACATAGCCTCTCTCCTCTAGGGCACTGACTGCATTGCAGACAACACCACGGGTACAACCAATCTTGTTAGTCAGTCCCTCCTGTCTCCAAGTACGGCTCAAGTCCCAGCCTAGGGACAGCAGAACTATCCGTTGGTTACGTCCCTGCACACGAGGCACCCCGTAAGGATGTCGGTTAAGTTTCTCTTCAATCTCTGTCTGATACTTACTCATACTATTCTCCCTTCTTTGAATTAGGTCTTAGGCCGTAGCCATCTCGATACCATCCGCTACCCGACAGTGAGAACGAACCTGCGCTTACCTGTTTGGTAGGCTTAGGGTCACCACACTTAGGGCACGGAGGAGTATCCGCGCTCATCTTCATCAACTTCTCGAATGCGTTTCCGCACTTACACTTGTACTCATAGATTGGCATTACATCTCATCCATTAGGATGCTGGCGAGTATCTCATCCTCAGCATCTTCTAGTCCTAGCGAACTAACGAGTTCACCTACGTCTGTATCACCACTGATATCAACGACATCCTCNAGTCTCTCCAACAGNACAGAGGCAATGTGCTCATCCACTGTACCCTCTGCTACTGGNTAGAGGATGAGGCATCCGTTACCTCCCAGCCGTCTGAACCTACCCCGCGCTTGTATCGTCTCACGGGGCGTACTAGGCAGCATTGCCTGCACGGCTAGGTCAGTGCATTGGAAGCCGTCGTAAGCCTCACCAAACGCCTGATAGGAGCCTACAAATAGACATGGTCCATCATGGTTGACATAGTCCTGCAGCACTTGGTCACGGGCATTGTCTGTGTACCCACCATGAGCCACGAAGACAGGTATGGTCTTGTCCTTGACCTTGGCTGCTGCCTTGGTCATCTCGTCCCCCACCCTCTCAACTATCTCGCGCCGTCCGAAGAAGGCGACCACCTTCTGGTCATGACTCCATGCTTCAGTCACTACCTGTTTCAACCACAGTCTCTTACGAGATGCGGCCTCGGCCAGCTTGGCTTCGCGCAGTGCCATCGCACCAGACTTAGCAGCCTTACTGAATATCTTCTTGAAGCCTCCCACTGGGCGGCACTGGTCTTCCGCACCTAGGTACACTGTCTGTGTACGCAGGGCAGGTAGATGCTTGGCAGCCTCGCGCTGGTCAACGATGGACATCACTGTCATCAGTCGAGCCTTGAACTCTACGCTCTCCGACTTACCTCCAGTGTCCAGGCCACCCCAACTGTTCTCCGCTGCATCGCAGTAGCGCATGGCGAAGTCCTTGAACTTACCCCAACCATCTGGTTCGAGGAAGTCTAGTTGTCCCCACAGGTCTGACCTGTCCTTGGCTATAGGTGTGGCCGTGAGGCCGAGTCTGTACCTGCACTGTCGAGACAGGGCATAGGCTGCTGCCACTCTGTTCTCCTTGAGTTTCCAATAAGGTCTGCCTTCCTCATTGATGAGGCGTTGCCACCTGCTCTTGTTCTTGCCGGTATGAATCTCGTCCAGTACCAGTACGTCAGGCTGCCACGCTTGTAGCGTAGTCAACCAGTACGGGAGTATCTCCCACGAGATGACTGCCCATGAGTCTGTCTCGATGTCAGTAGGTGTCTGACCTCTGAGTATCTGCACCTTGTGGTAGGTGAGTTTCTCTATCTCCCTGCGGAACTGAGCACGGGTTCCAGCCTTCGTCACGGCCAGTACCCTACGTGCTCCCTGTGTACGCCACTGCTCAACCGCTGCCACTGAGCCGACAGTCTTCCCGACACCACACGGCCAGTACAACATGAAGTTGTTCTCGACCGCTGCTCGGTTGACCGCGTCCTGTTGGTACGGGGTGAGGTAGTCTGCCACCCACGGGCGCAGGTGCTGCTCGGAACAGGGCACGTGCACCTTAGGGTATCTCCGCTTGCTGATGTTACAGGAGCGGGGCGGAGGCAGGTGTCTCCAGTAGGGGTGACGATACCCTGCCGCCTCTGTGCTGCAATACTGTGAGTGCATCATAGGGGCAGGGCGCGTCCGTTGTACTGCCGAGTAGTCATCACTACTCACATTATCCCCACGATTGCGTAGAGGAACATGAAGACGAAGGGCGAGCCGCCAATGAGTAGGCCAGCCCAGAAGTAATCTTGATTAGTCATGCTTACCTCCCCTTAGAATGAGTTGACGGACATATCGAATGGCATTCCGAATGCGACTTCGTCTTCGCGGAGTTCGTCGTAGTCGAAACTGGACATCTCGTCGTCCACAGCAGCCTGCATCTCCTGATTGATTAGCCAATCGTCATAGAATTTGGTGTGGTCAATGACCCTACCTCTCTCATCGAGGGCTTCGTGGACTTCCCACTCGGAGTACTCATCCTCTCCGGGCTCGACGGTCACTACAAACTCTACGCTTGCAATGAGATGTGATAGGATAGATAACTTCGACACGTCAATTTTAGTCGTGAAGTAGTGGTGGTGTAATTCGCTCATGATTAACTCCTGTTCTTGATAAGATTACTGTTGAGCATGATGAACATTGTTACGTGTTCAGTCGTGCCGTGCTTGTCGAATAGCGCGGAGACGATAGCATCGAATGCCATCCCCTTCGTGTTCATCTCTTCGATGTCCTTCTTGATTCTTTCGTTCATAGTACTGCCTCTTTTGTGCCCCTTCGGGCGGTGAATGTTTAATGCCAGCCCAGCTTATCCCAACCGGCATTGATATCTATGTCTCCCTCTTCCTCAGCGCGTCGCTGCATCTCGGATACGAGAGCCTCCTCTGCTGCTTCTGACCACCAGTGGTCAGCCTGTAGGTTGATAGGCTCACCATCGTTGAGCGCACAGATGAGTGAGTCCATCTGAGCCACGTCGAAGTCCAGNGTTCTACCGTTGAGCGTCCACTCCATGAGGGAGTTGAGGTGTACCTCGAAGGTTACCTCTTGACCTGCCACCCCAAGTGTAACCTTGAGGTGACCGTGCATCGGGCAGAGTTTGCCCATTACTTCTATTGTTTGCTTCATCATCTTACTCTCCTTTCACAGCGGCAATCATTAGCCTATTTATTTCACGCTGAGTAGCCAGCATCGCGAGGTAATCATCCATAGACGCACCATACTGGTTGAGTGCCGCCCGATACCCCTCAATCATCGCCTCTGCTTTCTTCAGTGTCTGATACTCTGCTGAGTGAAAGACACTACCCACCTCACTAGCGTGGATGGTGTGAGTGCGCTTACCTACCTTGACAGTGGCTATCACTTTCGCGATGCGACCATCAACAGTTACTTCAATATTACCTTCTCCCATTCTTACCTGCCTTCGCCGCTACTGCGACTGTTCTTCTACCTATTAATCCAATTATTACATCATGCCACAAATTAATTACATCATTGCTATGGCACCTCGTGGTCGAGCCTCCTCTCAACTGCTGCCAACTCTGGCCACTGGCGTATGCCTTGCTGGCCACAATACCCTAGACCCTCACACCTCATCTCGTAGTGGCGAGAGTTCCTGCCCAGTGCTTTCTTGTAGGTAGAGAGTTCGGTGTCGGAAGGTGGCCGACCTAACCTCTCTGTCAGCAGTTCCGAAGCACTCTTCTCGTCTGCTTTCCAGGTCATCATCTCCTCTAGGAATCTAGGGATACTGGACTGACACTTGCGTAGATTCGCATGAGCCTTCTGTCGTCTCGTGACTCCGCGTTGTCTCGTCTTGAAGACCTCTGCTATCTTGGCCAGCAGGAAGATAGTATCTCCTGTGCTGAGGGTTGGTGTCTCACCAGCCTCTACCTGCCGCCACATCTCTGTGGCAGCAGCCAAGTAGGCATCTTCAAGAGCCTCGTTCGCTTGCTTTACTGAAGCCATAGTAGACTCCCTAGCGTAGCCGAGTAGGAGACTAGGCTCAAGCAGAACACTAGCAGTATTGCTCTGAACCGAGCCTTCTCATCCCTTGCCGTGAAGAAAATGAAGAACGCAGGGAACAGGGCAATTAGGGTCACGATTTCTACTATCCATATGAATGTAATCATCTCACACTCCACGTCAGACTGAAGGGAATGTCGCAGGTGTTGCACTCCATCTCAGTGATGTCGTCATCTGCTGCCGCGTCCCCGTGGTCAACGAAGGTGAAGGACTGCAGGTGATGACGCTGCTGGTCAACTGGTTGTCCCTCACACTCACCACACGCTGGGCAGGTCACGTACACGTAATCACCACCCCAAGGCATCCTCTCTACTTGTATTGTACTTCTCATCTCATACCTCCTTCAAGGTTTGTTCATTGTTCAACTGCTCTTCAATCTGTAGGAGCCTCAGCCCCCACTGGACGGCCATGCCCTGGGCAATACCGCGAAAGGTCTTGCTACTTTCTTTGGCATTCTTACTTATACCTCGGCTGTAACTCTGACCTCTTCTCTTACCTCCTGTATTACTAGGTAGGTAGGGGGTGTACTCCTCTACTATGTCTGTAGGCTGTAGTGGCTCTAGGTTCTTGAGCCAGAGCAGGGTACGCTTACTATACGGGTGACCGTACTCGTAGGGCTGTACTACTTGAGTATGAGGTGGCAGACCTACCGCTTTCAACGGTGTCGGATTCTCGACGGCAATATGTTTGATGGGGGCGTTCAATAACTTCATGAAGAATGCCTTCGCCTCTTGCGATTTATTGAACCTGCTCTGACACAGATTACCTGCTGTCGGATACATCCACCTAGCCCCTGCTTTGCTCATGAACTGGCAGGGTGGATGGGCAATCATCATGTCATACTTACCGCTGTATGCTTCGAGTACCGCATCACCTTGGATGTGCCACTCTGGGCGACCCCCACTACAGGCTTGGATATCGCAGGAGTAAGCCTCCATCCCAAGCCGCCTAAACTCTTTCGCTATCGTCTGAGACTCTTCACAGGCTATCAATACTCTCATTTCACACCTCCTCTTTGTACATGGATGTCCACGCATGGCGAAGTACAATCTTCTGCGTGTAGTCCTCTTGGTTAACATCTCCCCAAACTATGACCTGCCACTGCCCATCATGGAACTCGATGTAGACTACGTCGTCATCATGCGCCGTACTCAGTCCGTCGAGTTTGATTACGAGCCTGTCGGTCTGGTGCAGTTGCACCTCTTTACATCTTGCGTCCTTCATTCCTCACCTCCTTCGATGCGCTCTGGCACCAATAGTATTTCTGTTGCCTGTCTCATCGACCTCGCCTCCCACACTTTGTGAGGTTGGACTTCGATAAACAGACCATTAGCCTTCACGAACAGGCCGTAAATGGTGACGCTGTATTCCTCCCACTCAGCGAACGGCGCACCAATTTTAGCCTCAATCAGCTTGATGTCGTACATATGTTCTGTCGGGAACACTGCTATCAGTGTGTTTGTGTCGTCATTCATACTGCCTCCTCGTTGATGTCCGCACACAGTGCGCGGACGTAAGTTGTTATCGGTTGCTTCGCCCACTGGCTCAGACCGTGGAGTTCCTCCAGTGTGACCTCCTCGCCTGCAATCGTGCGGATGCTATCCACACCCACTGCTCGGTAGAACTCATAGCCATCCAGGGATGTTGTCAACTCCCCATCGGTGAACTCTATGCCGACCTCTGTTGCTGCCAACCTGTGACCTGCTGGTAGGTTGAACTCCACTGCCAAGTTAATTTCTAACGTACTCATACTGCCTCCCAAGACCTAACGATGTGTTGCCTTATTTTCTCTGCCTCTTTGTAGGATTTGACCTCTGCCACTTTTGCGGGGACGCTTACGTCCTCATAGTGGCCAGCCTCCTCGTCTACCTCTTCGATTATTATCCATACGATATGTTTACTCATACTGCCTCCTTCAAGACCTGCTCTAGTGATTCTATCTCTCGCGCTAGTGTGATGTCGTAGTCCCTCATCTTGCCGTCGTACTCGTCACTGTAGTGGACTAGTGCCCCGTTGCTGCTCAAGTGTTTGAGTTTCCTCAGCACCTCGTTCAATAGTCTGCGTTGCTCTTCATTCATTCTGCACTTCCCTTGTCGCATTGCGACGGTTTATTAACTTCACTCCACTGGGCTGCCATCGCGTCTGCGATGCCTTGAAATGTCTCGCTTCTAATCTTCCACCTGTCTGCGCTAGGCGGCAGGTAGTGGAGGCGATGCTGTTTGTTTCTAGGCAAGGCAAGCATCTCCTCCTTGACGTTGTCAGTCTCGGTCAGTTTGGGCAGACCCTTAAGCCACAGACAGGTAGCCTTGCGCTCGGCGTGTCCGAACATCCAAGGCTGTACTATCTGTGAGTACTTGACCCCTCCGATACGCTCCACTGCGTACTTGTGGGGTATCGGATTCTCGATGGCGATGCGCGGGATGTCCGCGTCCATGAGAGCCTTGAAGAACGCCGCGCCGTCGTCCAGTTTAGCCCACCTGCTAGGGTCAGTGTGCAGATGACATACCCCAGAGTTGCTTAAAAAAGTACAAGGGGGGTGGCCAATCATCATATCCCAGCCCTGCCCGATGACCTCTAGCACGTCACCTTGGATGTGGTGGGGGCTGTCGTCATCTGCGGGTAGCAGGTCACATGACCACGCGTCATGGCCTAATGCTCGGAACGCCTCGCGCACCTTGCCGCTGTACTCACACGCTACTAGTACTCTCATTTTTTCCATCAGATACCTCCTGTGGCTAGCATGAATTGTTTGTATTGCTCGTCCTCGTCGTCCTCTGTCACGGTTACGTTCTCGGTTTTGATTACTTCGAGTCCGCAGAAGAACAGCACCTCTATCTCATCCATAGGCAGCCACCCGCGCCATCCATCGGGCGCGGCGAGTAGTACCGACTTGCGCCCGTCGAAGCATTTCGGCGTACCGAAAATTGCTCTCTCGAATATGTGCCCATGCTCGCGGATGCGATTTTTGGTGCGCGATTTCGCGTTGTTGTTTGCCTTAATTTCTATGTCCATGATTTACTCCTTGTCCGATGTCGGACGGTGATTGGTGCCCCCATGATGGGGGCGTTGATTGATTTAGATGCTGTGCCGTTGTACGAATCCGCTCGTATCGGCTAGTGCTTTTTTTCCTTTCGCGTAGAGGACTACGAGAGAGCCTGCAGGGTCAAGCGGTCGGTGGTCGTGGGCATCGCCGTCGATGGCGTGTGGTACAGTCTTGATGATGTGCGCGGCTACTCGCTTGGCCTCTGCTTTTTTCGTGCCGTGTTGCGCGGCTACTACAACGGCTGCAGAGTATCCCGCGTCAATCCATTGTTTGGTGCGCTCGGCGCTCTTCACGTCTTCGGATACGCTAAAGGTTAGATGGTAATTCGTGATACCGTCTAGCCGTCTAGCGTGTAGCGGTGCCTTCGTGTAGTCATAAAATTCACATTGTGGGAAGAGTCTAAACAGGTTGGGGAAGATGCGTTCCCATGCGATATCGCTTGACCCGTTGAGGCGGATAGCGGGAATCATTCCGAGTCGTTCGGCCTTTTTTACGTGCTTGTAAATGTCGCGAACTAACAGCGCGAAAAACAGGTCTTTAGATGCTAAGAATAGGCCAGTTTTCCACGTCCGCGCCTGTTTACTTGAATCCAATTTCAAGCGCCCTGTTGAATGACCGAGACAAGCAGCGATGCAACCGAGTGTTGCGAATGCGCATAACAACGCGGGCGTCAAGTACATGACTGCAGTCAACCGTCCCACCTTGCCCGATAGGATAACCTTGACTGAGTTGCCAAGTAGTGGCTTGTATACTTTCCCCTCGTGCTTTTTTGTACCGTTGACGTGGTGTTCGGTAGATGGTGCGAATGTTGCAATACTTGCAACGATAGCGTGAATTTCTCTGATTATTTTTGGATTCATTTTTTCCCCTTCTCTGATTTGAATGCATCCCACGTTAACGAAATTATCAACGCCCGATACAGTCAAGACAAAAAAGAGGCAGCGGGCTAGCGCCTTACATTGACGCGCCCGCTGCCTATTGTCGCAAGTGGTTAGTTCCACTTTTAAGGCTCGCAACACCTAGCCCCTCATAGATAGCCGCTACGCTATCGTATGCGCTCTACTAGCAGCGCGTGACTCTCTCTCGAGAGCGGGTCAATCATCCGTATTCAATATGTAAAAGACGAGGCACCCGTCAACGCTCTTTACGTCGGCCGACCTCTTCGGTGATGCCAAGATAGTCGATCTGTTCGGGACGTGCGGACAAATTGTGTCAAGGAAATGTAAAGTCTCTGTAATAGCGTCTCTGTCTAGCGTTTATTTATTTTTAGACTGATTTGGGGTGAATCCATCCGCCGCGCTACGTTAGAGCCTGCGCGTATACGCGTGCGCGTTATTGTGGTGGCCTGGTACTGAATGGATGTTCAGCCTGGATATCCGTACAGTACTGCACACTTGTTCAGTACTTCATCGCTCTCTACCTAGCAATCCACTACTACTGTACACCCGTTCAGTGGCTACCCCTAAACGCTGTACTGCGAGCCTGTTCTCCATAGAGGCACCTCACAGGCCGCTGAGGACGTTTGACCCCCCTATCTATATCTGGACATGGCCTACCCCTTATTTGAAGATGTCGAGGATCGTGCATATGTAGGTGGCCAGGAGAAGAGCTGACTTTTCCTGCGGAGCCAGGGGGGGGTGGGGGGAAGGGGGGCCTTTACCTTTTAAAGGGGGGTGCCTTTTAACCCTCGGCAATTTTTTCCCACCAAATAACTGCCAGCACTTCTCCGGACCTGATGGGTCAGGGGGTAGGTCATTTGTTGGGTCGGCTACCTATACAACGGTTTGACCCGACTTGACCCGACGACCCGACGATTTCGGAAAATTCTTAAAACTAAACTTTACTTTTATATATCCTATAGTAACTACCCCTTTTACTGTAAACTACTATATCATTGGGTCATTGGGTCATAGAATAGTATATAGTAATTAGTAAGGGGTTTTTTTTCGACCCGACCCGATTTGACCCGACTGGTTTTAGTTGGGTCAGTCGGGTCAGATATACATATATATTTTTTCAAAAAAGCACACTACCAGCAAATTATTATTTGCCTTAACCCCCAGACGGGTTAGTTAGAATACTGGAAAGGAGTTAGGAAATGGCACACGATAGTACCCATAAAATCCCCCAGCTTGAACGCGCTGCGGCAATTTTATTAGCACAAGCAAAGATTATGAAGGGCGAATTAGCCGAGTATGACAAGCGAGAAGTCCGAGATCACAAGTTCACTCTAGTCCTGTCCGAGGCAGAATTAAACAGACTTGAAGTTATCGCAGAGGCTACTGGGCAGTCTATGGCATCCGTCCTGAGAAAAGGCATGGACAAGGTCATACCTTCTGAACTAGAACAGTCCGTGGTTGAGCACGCAAACCTTGGGGGGTTCTTCGATGAGTAATAGGTATGAACACCTGCCTGCAGTAGAGGACCTCACATCTGAGGAGCACGTCTACCGCACACGGACTTACACGACGGCAGAAGAAACAGACGCAGAATATCTCACTACCGGACTCTTTGATAAGAATCCTGCAACGACCATCAAGAAGCATGACTGTAAAGTAGTTGGAACGCTACTGCTCGACTTCGACCTGAAGGACTGGCTCGTTCACAACACCGGCAAGACCGAAGCCACTGTCAAGGAGATACTCAGAAACTCTAGCGAGAAAGCCTTAATGGACAAGCTCATGGAGTTCTGGGAGTTCATCCAAGAGAACTTACCCATCCCACCAACCACCGTTGTCTGCTCAGGCTACGGCTTCCACTGCTACTTCTGGCTCGACTACGAGGTAGATTCCTTCCCCGAAGTTGCCACAGTACAAACCGCAAACCGCAATCTCGTTGAATACATTAACGATGCCGTGGATTTTGAACTGTGCGACACCGCTGTTATAAACCCTGGAGAGCGCGTGACCCGCGCCCCAGGGTCCTTCAATACCAAAGGCGGCAGCAAACGACTCGTCAAACTCGTCGCAAAGAAAGACTTTAAGTACAAGATGGATGCGTTCAAAGCGTTCCAGATTAAGAAAGACGGACTTACTAGCGGGGCCAACAAAGTAAAAGCGGCCACTTACGAGCAGACCACTGTCAACTTTGACGAAGTCGGAGACATCAAGTTCAAAGGAGGAAAGCTTAAAGACCTCGGGGAAGTCGCATCCGCGCTCGTTGAGGCAGTCAAAGAAGGGCGAAGAGACCCTGGTGAACACCTCCGGTGCGCCTGCCCGTTCCATGCAGGCAAGAGTGATGACTCCGCTTTCCTCAGATTAGGCCGTGACAACCAGCCTATGCTCAGTTGCTCAGGCTGCAAGACCACTTGGAGAGACAGTAGATTCTCTAACGGTATGAGAATTGATGCAGCAGTTGCGGAACTGCTAGACCGAACCGAGAAAGGTAAGGTCATGCCCTCCGCCAAGAACGTCACCATAGTCCTTCGGCACGATAAGATACTACGGGATAAGATCTACTTCAACGAAATGGACCACAACCCTTGGCTACTAGACGACTGCTCGTCTCTGTTTGCCCCTACAGGAGGCAGGCCAGAGGGTAGACCTTGGCAAGATGACGATGAATGCCTCCTTCGGGCCTACATTCGGGACACATATAATGTAGAAATCAGTTTGACAAAAGTCTTTGAAGGGTGCAAGGAGGTCGCATTGCGGAATCCACGCCATCCTTTACGCGATTCTCTCGTAGCAGCACGCAAACATTGGATGGATTCGGGAAAACCTAAGGTAATAAACACTTGGTTCCGAAATGTTTTCCCAGAAGTAGTTGACAATGAACTACATAGGGCTTATGCAAAGCGTTTTTTGCTCGGAATGGTGTCCAGAATCTTCAAGCCGGGCACTAAATTCGACAATATTTTGATTCTCGTAGGCGAACAGGGGGCAAGAAAGTCCACCTTCGTCCGTGAACTGGCGGGAGACTCCTATGCAGGCGAGTCCCATCTTGACTTCCAGAACAATCGCAGTTGTGTGGAGCAGATATCAGGTGCATGGCTCTACGAAGTTGCNGANTTNGACCGNTANGGCCCNAAGGAGCAGGCATTATTGAAGGGATTCCTCAGTGTACAAGAGGATAAGGTACGTAAAGCCTACGGTAGGCACGCAACTATCGCACCTCGCACTACCTGTTTCGTCGGAACGTCAAATAAACAAGACATTTTGGTAGATGAGACGGGTTCTCGCCGCTACTGGGTCATCGAAGTAGGGGAAAAAGTGGACATCGAGTGGTTACGTGCCCACAGAGATGAACTTTTAGGCGAGGCTACGGACTACTATATGCAGAATAAGAACGAAAACTACTTCCTGCACCTCACTCCAGAGCTTGAACTACAGAGAAACGAGCACAACGAGGACCAATTCAAGGCTACTCACGAACTTGCGCCTACAATTGCACAGGCATTTAGCGTTAAGTCCATGATTATGCACCGGTTAGACCCCTCTAGGTTCACTGCATCGGAAGTTGCTGACGCTATGGGCATCTCTATCCGAGATCAGAAGCTAAGAAAGTACGCTATTCCGAATGCTTTGCGTGAACTAGGCTGTACCAAGAGCAAAAACAAGGTCAAACACAAGGGAATCCGCGTAAGAGTGTGGACTTATCAGGCCGCAGCGGACGCATACACCCCAAAAGAAGGCGAAGGTTTCTCGCTAGAGGGTGTAATTAGTGCTTGACAACAAACTATATGGCCGCCCTAGGGCCCACACCCCCATATATCTGGAGTACTGCAACCTATACCCCTTCCAAGGTACGCGGTTAGACGAACTCTGCGAGTTTATGGGGCGTTGGCAGGGTAAACCTGCGGGATATTTGTACTCACATATGCGTTCTAAGGCCTTTTTCATGGTAACTCCGCCCTTCTGGCCCCACTTTGCCAAGGACACGCTGGCCAGGATGGGCAATATTGGCTTCGGACCCTACGATGTGGCGTGTGCAACCCTACTATCTCCCCCGCCTGGCAGTGAAAACAAGAAATCCTACTGGATGTGCAGGACTGTGCAGATAGTTAAGGCCTATTGTTTGGGACTTCCGGTAGCTTGGCCTAAGAAAAGGCAACCACTTTGCCAAGAAGAGGACGTTGAGTACGCATATCAGCGCGATTTCCTGCTAGGTTTGGAGTTATTGAGCAAATACCTGCCGTTTTTGAGTCACGTCTGGGGAGTAAACTACCGTTTAGTGCCCTCGACCCTAGGTTATCAGGACAGATACCTAGAACGGTACAAGTTAAAGCAGCGATTATCCGACGAGCCCCTCTGGATTACCCTAAAAGAGTTGAAAGAACTCCCTGTAATCCCAGAAAAGTACATAGAGTCGCCCCAAAACCTGCGATACTTAGGTGCAAGTCCTCGCGCCACACTCAATAAATTCACTGAAGCAGCAAAACCCTACAAGGAGTTGATACATGACACTTAAGAAGCAGAAGAAAAACGCAGTAGCGTCCACAGCGGACCAGAATGAAGAGTATATCACTTGGCTTTCCCTAGTTCCCGCTAAGGAAAGGAACCGTATGTCGGAGATGGTAAAGAACCACCCGCTAGATTCGTTTGGTGACCTATCAGACCTGACCAAAAAGATCACTGCAGAGGTCCTAGCAGGCACGTTAAGCCCTTCTGTGGCCAAGACTATACTAGACTTCGTCCAAACGCTATTCACTTGCATAGGGGCCGCCTCAGCGGAGTCTTCTAGGACAGGCGGAGGCTCTGCAGAGTTGACTGCGCTAGAAACTTTAGCAGAAAGTTCTCAGCAAATACAGGACACTGTCATAGACTTTGCTACAGTAGACGTTACACCATCAATATTTAACAAGAACTAGGCGGCACAGTGGCTAAAAAGACGGAGGATGGGGGGGTACAGACCATTGATTGGGCTACTGCTTCCCCACAAATCATAGATCTTATGAAGGACCCTGCCATATCCCTGCCTCGGTACGGATATGTAGTGGACCAGAAGACGAATGGTACGATTCGGTACGACCCCTACCGTATTACGCACAATATGCAAGCCACTATCATCAAGTTCTTCTCTGATTCGCCAAAGACACAGCATAATCAGGACGTATGGCTGAATGTGCTGAAATATCGGCAGGGGGGTGCGTCCACCACTTCCGTATTTGCGGCATTCCCCGAAACTGCGTGGTCACCGGGCTCAGACCTCGTTGTTATTGCGGATAATAAGGAACGTGCAAAGTATCTGCAGCAAAGGCTGCACCAACTCTACACATTCTGGCCAGATGAGGTAAAGCCTGCGAAGGTCCCACAGTCTGAACGTAACCAGATGACCTTCGACCCCCGCATTGGTGGAAAAATTCGCGTGCTTTCAGCAGAACAGGGCGCAGTTGGTATCGGTCAGTCACCATCTGCTATGGTCGCGTCCGAGATTCCCTTCTGGGCCAACGCTGATGAGGCACTTGGGCTCATTACTCCGTCAATGATTAACAGGGACAAAGGTAAGATGCTATGGGAGTCCACTCCTGCGCCTGCTAACGCACCTTCGGTAGAGGCATGGAGAAGACTTTACGAGGACGGCAAGAGAGGTAACGGTCGTTGGCGTTCTGTGTTCTTCCCCTACTGGGATGGGAAGTTGTGTGCCCGAGCATGGAGGGCAGACTGGACACTTACCAATGATGAGGCCCGTATGATGGAGCGCTACGGGGATCAGGGATTACAACTATGTAACCTTGCGTTTCGTCGGTACATCATGGACACTGTGCCCGAGTTCAGGCGTGTGCCAGAACTGTTTAACGTATACTATCCGTCAGACGATGTCACTTGCTGGATGGCCTCAGACAATGCCGTACTCGGGCAGCATCTACTTGAACGTCACGCAAAGGCTAAGTTGAAAGAGTGGAAAGGGCCTTACATGGAGTACGAGCAGCCAGAGGCTGGAGCGCAGTACGTTATCGGGGTTGACCCTGCAGGCCATGCGGCACGAGATCACGCATCATTCCAAGTACTGAAAGTATACGAAGGCGAGTGGACTCAAGTCGCCTGCTATGCTGCACACACGGACCCTCTAGCGTTTACTAATAAGCTGCACGACGTAGGACTTAAGTACAATAAGGCTAGATTGGCTATTGAGTCTAATGGTGTTGGCCAAGGGACCATTACTTTGCTAAGGCAGTTAGGCTACCCCGAGATTATCTATGAGAAACCCTTTAGGCCTGGAATTACATCCACTCTCCAGAGTAAAGACAAGATGCTCGCAGGGCTTCAAGACGCATTGCTCGATACCCTTGAGCTTCGGGACCTTGATACTCTCAGCCAACTTCAGACTTACGGCCATGACAAAAAAATCGAAGAAGCGTCCAGTGCCGTGCAACTAAGAGGTAAGGTAGGGAAGGGCCGACGTGAGCGTCATCACTGGGATAAGGTATCAGCGTTGATGCTAGGCATCGAAGGCGCAAGGGAGTGGATGCCCCGCAGGTTCAAGCCTAAGGCTCCCGAACCAGAAAAGCAAGTTTTAAAATTTTCTGAATACAGTTATAACCAGATTCAGGAGTTTAAAAAGCAACAGGGCGACACTGAGATTAAGGATAAGAAGGCATCACACACCAAAACTCGCTATAAGAAGCGAAGGAGAAAATAGATGGCTCTTACGGACACTCAAATAAACGAATTGATTCACGCTCATCGCAAACGGGCGGAGTCAGAGAATACAGCCTTTGACAAGTACCGGTCGTTCTATCGGTCGGAGTACTGGTCCTCGAATGGGGGCGAGGCACAGAATGTTCTGGGAGGAATGGATGAGAGGGCGGACACACCCGTTACTGAGGTAAACTATGCCTACGCCTACGTCGATACAATGGTTGCTTCCGTCGTACCGCCAAACCCCGCAGTTACAATTCTACCAAAGAAAGAGTCCTTGCGCAATCAGGCAAAGCGCAGAGAGATGCTTGTCAATGACCTATTTGACAGAACTGAGATCGTTGAACAACTCTGGGAAGCAGCGACTCTTGCAGGCGTTTGTGGTCGTGCGTTCTTCAAAGCCTTCTGGTCAGAGCGTCACAACCGTCCAGAGTTTTCAGTCGTAGACCCCAAGTTCGTTTGGTTTGACAGAGAGGCCAAGAAGTGGGACGACGTTCGTTATGTCGCTCAGGTTACAGTTAAGACTAAGGAAGAGTTTGAATCTATCGTAAAGGAGCAGCTGGAGGCGTGTGCTGGGGAACTTCAGAACCTCGAGATGAAAGAGGGCGAGATTGAAAAGGATATGGCGGAAGACATCATGGAAGAGATGCCTCAGGTTGATGCTGTTTCTGTTGATATTAAGTCCTCGGAAGAGACTCGGATCTTAGAAAAAATACGTAAGCTAGAAGATATTCTAGAACGTACTGACTACAACGCCTACCCTAAATGGCTTTCGGACAAGGCTCAGACTGGAAACTATATGTCTGACACAGCACGGGAAGTCTTTAAGTGGGTAGTTGTATATGAGTTCTACGATTTCGTAGGTGACGGTCGGTTCCACATGATCGTAGACGGGCAGTCCACGCCTTTCTACTCAGAAGAGTTGCCTTACCGACACCTCAAGAACCCTTTCCGCCTGTTGACTTTCAACTCAAACTTAGAAGATGTTGCAGGGATGAGCGATGTTAAACTCATTGCCCCAATGCTAGAGGAATTGAACGAGGTTGAAAGTCTTCGCCTCTGGTTCATGAAGTCTTCTATCCCTGTCATGACACTGAACAAAGGTCTGTGCGATAACTCTGCTGATGTCAAGTCTGCATTCGAGCGGCTGAATGTCGGAGACTTACTCGAAGTAGAGGGCCGTCAGAGTGCGCCTATCGAGCACATCATCGGCATGATGCAGACCCCTTCCCTATCCCCTGACTTTGCAAACGTAACTAACAGATTGGAGTCTTCAATTGAACAAACTCTTGGTTTATCTAAGTACTCACGTGGCGGCGTGGGTAATACGGATGTTGCAACGGAAGTAGCGTTAGCGGATGCGGCAAACCGTACCCGTAATGGTCGCCGCCAAAAGAAAGTATACTCCGCATTAAGTTGGATGACTACCAGTGCCCTCAGACTGTGGGAAGAGAATCTAAGTGACGATGATCTTCTGATGGTCAGAGTAGATGAGTTGGCTCCGTATGAGGAAATCAACAGGGACGGCATGGGTATGGTAGGTGTGGAAGAAGTAGACCACACAGAGTCCGTAGAAATGTATGCATACGAGGCTGTCCCCTACTCAGCGGCAGACAACAACCGTGTTGTACAACTGCAGCAGATGCAGCAGTGGATGGCCCCCTTAACAGGTAATCCTGCGATTGCACCTTTTGTAGATGGCGCGAAGTTAGCAAGAAGAATGCTAGAACTTTTAGAAGTTCCAGAAGTGTTCGCTACACCGCAGCCTCAGCCACAACAACCAATGGCCCCAGGACTTGGCACGCCACCTGGCGTAGAAGAAGGTGCCCCCCCAGGCGGACTTGCGGGAGCAGAAGCTCCTTTGCAAGAGGCTCCAGAAGGGTTACCTATTTTAGACGGATCATCACCAGCGATTTAGGAGGGCACAGTGGTAAAGGAATTTGAGATAGAAGAAACGGACAGTCCGGTAATCTACTTAGTAAGTATTCCAGGCGCAGTACTTTATCGTCATTCACAGAAAGATAAATTAATTATCGAAGTGAAAGGGCACGTTGTAGGGGAAGTGTCTAGACTCGCTGTAGCGTCTGGGCTCGTAGACCTAGACGAGATGGGGCACTATATTGAATCACCCTCTGCTGACATCCCGGAGGCGTAGATGCCCCTCTATGACACGGAGTGTTCAGGATGTGGCTTGGTGGACGAGTACTTCTGCTCCCTCGAGGGGCACAAAGAACTCCAAGCAGGAAAAGTCAGTTGCGAGTGTGGAGGTTATCTTAGTATTTTGATACGACCTGTAATGTTCGTAGGGCCTCGATGCGACCGCCCGCTTACTATACCTAACGCAGGCAAGTCTTTCACAGACCCTGGCCAACTACGGGAATGGCAAAAGGCTAACCCAGAGCAGCAAATCTATGGACCTAACGATAAGATTTGGCAGCACGAGAAAGAGAAACTCGAAGACAAAGTAACTAAAAAACTGCAAAAGAAGGGTTACCGAGATAGACATCATTACAGTGAATCAAGAAAGTCCGAGATGAAGCGCAAGGCCCTAGTTAACTCCGGTGAGGCCGGGGTCAAGAAGTTCTTTTAGTTTGACAACGACAACCAGCCATATTAGGCACAAAGCAGGAGTGAGTAATGGGTGATGCCATTGAGACTAACATAGAGAGCGCACCAGTAGATGCGGCACCAGCCGAGGCAGCACAAGTATCCGCGCCTCCGGCAGACGCGCCTTCTACTGTGGAGGCTGCCCCTGAGGTGGCTGCTGCACCTGAAGTTCCAGCGGAACCCACCGCTCCCTCCTACTCTTACCCCAGTACTAAAGACTTTAAGTTTAAGGACTGGAACGGCCAAGTCGAGGAGTTTCCCGAAGACTCGCGTGAGTTTATCTCCGCGCTCTGGGGCCACCACGGCAAGGCGAAGCAGGCCCACCTAACGGAACTTTCTGATCTCCGTCAGTTGTGGGAGTCCAAAGAAGATGACCCTAGAATTGCAGAACTAACCAACTCCTCAAGTGAGTGGGAGACTAAGTATAACGAACTTAATACTAAGTCTCAGCAACGGGAAGAATCAATAGAAGCAGCAATTAAGGCTGACGTGGACCGCTACGAAGAGCGTTTCCGCCGTCGCCACCCAGAATTATTTACTAATGAGAAGTTGGGCAAGACTATGTCTGCGCTTCTCACAGAGGGTTGGGAGCCCGAGGCCGCTGCAGAGTTGGCCAAAAACCCCGCACTTAAAGCCGCAGCAGTGAACTTTAAGTTACGCGGAACTCCCGATGAGTTGGCAGTGGACCTCGCACGAGGTCAAGTAGAAGGCGGCAAATCTTCAATAGGTGTTGGCACAAAGCCTACCCCACGTCCCGCAGCCGCAAAGGTTGCAGGGGTGCAGGGTGCGCGGAGTGCTAGTTCTGTTGAGGGACTTGGAAAACAACGCAGTTGGGAGACTATGCGCGATGTTGCGCTTAATCGTGCCCAGAAGCGGTTCAACCTTCCAGACTAGGAGACAACAATGGCTATAAGCCCAGACGTTCTTGCTTCTACCCTAACGGACCTGCTTCCGGGGTATAGTGAGACATTTACAAAGTGGCATCCGCTTCTCGACGCAATCGTGACGGGTGGTAATCTCAGCAAAAAGAAACTTGAGGGTCCTTCCCGCGAGTTCACCGTCGTAACAGGCGGTCCTGGACAAGTTACTCACATTCAAAGTGGTAACGAGGTCATCAACGGTGGTCGTAAGCAGCTTGCTGTTCGCGGTAACGAAGTTGCACCTCGCTTGATCTACGCGTTTGACGTGCCCCGTAAGGACATGGCAGAAGCGAATGGTAAGCAAGACCTTGCTAAACTAATCAAAACATACCCAGAGCGTGCTCTTCATGACTTCTACGAGATGCTTTCACAGCAACTCGCAGTTGGTGATGGCGCAAACGGCGTTGGCGGTTTCTTAACCCTCAATGGTGGTGCTACATACAACCCAGATGGCGGTACAGCACGCCAAGGCCTCCTAGAGGCTTCTGCTACTGCGACTGCTAACCCAGTTCACGGTTTAGCAGGTACTACAACCCCAGGCTGGCAAAACCAATTCGCAACTACTACTGGTTTCAGTGTAGATGGCGTTCGCAAGATGCGCGAAGTTTACTTCAAGTGTCAACGTGAAGGTCGTGTGGCTGACGGTACTGTTGACATGATGTTCGGTGATGAGGTTTCTTTCCTCAACTACATGGACAGCTTGCAAGAGCACGTCCGTACTGGTCACATCGAGTCTACAGACGGTAAGAACTACGGTCGTCAATCAATTAAGTTTGTCGATTCTGACTTCTACCTTGAAGACTCAATCGATCTAACTAAACTATCCGGCACTGCGGCGGACGGTTGTATTTATATGCTCAACTCATCTTCCTTTGAAGCGTTTACCCTCGGGCAAAACGCAGCTATGGAAGGAAAGGGCTTCTTCGACCAAGGTGCGCCAATGCGTATTCCTGATCTTGATGCTTACCGCTACGAGCTTATCCTTTATTTCGGTCTACATACTGTTCAGCGTCGTGCTAACGGTATCGTAACCGGCACAGCACTGAGCTAGGAGGTTCAAATGCGCGTAGTTTCTGGTATAGAAGTAACATTAGTAAGAACAGCAGCCGAGGGCGCAGCGTTCCCCGTAGGAGGCAAGTTCTCAGTATCTAGTCCTGCAGGTAGCACTCAAGCCCAAGAATGGATTTATGTATCCGCAGGGGCTGGCCTTTCCCAAGGGGATGTAGTATCCCGTGCTAACGGTTCCACCACCTGCCTAGCGGCAGTTGTGGCGGGAGCGGATGCTGCAGGAAAAGTCATAGGCGTTGCGCAACACACCATTGCGTCAGGGTCTTTCGGCTTTATCCAGTGTAAGGGTATTGCAGAGGTTACAGCAAGTGGTGCTGCTACCACTGCAAACGCTGCAATCATGACAGCGGCTTCTGGAGAAGTCACAACCATGACTGCTGGTAACGAGCATAAAGTTATCGGCTTGGCGACTGAAGCAATAACAAGCGGCTTGGCCACTTGCTTCATCAACTGCCCCGGTGCTTAGTCACTGAGTCTTGGCGTAACTGCCTTCGGGGGGTTAGGAGTTATCTAGCTCCTAATCCCCCTTTTCTTTTATAGGTGCAAAAATGAATCTGAGCGACATTTACCAAAGAGTCTTCGACTTGGCAGACTGGAATCCTTCCTCCTCGCCCGAGGCCAAGGCCAGAGTTATTCGATTCATTAATATGTCGTACTTTCAGATGGCGTTGGATGCACCTTACTTATTCTTTGAAGGTATGGTTGACATGGCTACGGAGCCTGATGTTGACCGATCTAATCGTAGCGACACGCTATCGGTGTTCACTAGTGGCTCAGACGCGGACCCTTGGGTTCTTAAGCGTAACTTGCCAACTACTCACCATACCTCTCCTACGTTGTGGAAAGTAGACGGAACATGGAACGGCAGAAAGATTCAAGTTCAGGATAGCGAAGGTGATTGGCACATTCACACGATCCGAGATGTGTGGACAGATAGTACTTACCAGTATGTCTCCTTACTACGTCCGTTCACTGATACCACTCAAACGGAAATGAGGTATAAGATCTTCACGGACTACTACTACCTCCCGCCAGAGGTAATGCGGGTGAATCATGCTCGTACAGTAGACGGGTCTATTCATTCTAACTGGGAGCCTATCTCTCAGACAGAGGCAGAGGCGTACTACCTGCCGACTAATCCTACAGATTCAGCAGTATCTGGCTACCCTACTCAGTACTTCCGCAGGCCGCCTGGAAGTTTACCCGCGCCGAACTGGACACCAGTACTAAGTTCCTCGGCTGATTCGTGGGTGGGGCCCGAACCCGAAGGTACGTTTGAGTATAAGATTACCTATGCTTGGGGAAAGCAGGACGTAGAGTTAGGTTCTCCCGGCCCCCTAGCGCAAATTTCGGGGCTTGCCTCGGGGCCAGGCACAAACAGGCTAAAGCCTAGACTAGAGTCTGCACCTAGTAAGGCCTCCGCTCAGGCGGTTATACAAGGTGCAATAAAAGTATCTTTGCCTGACATAGATTTTATGCAAGGATTTGGGGAGGGAGAAGCTACTCTAGCAAGAGGCGGACACTCAGGCTGGACTAAGCGTATTTACCGCCGCCGTCTGACCTCTACAGCGAACAATTCACCGTCTTCGATTCCATCCGCTGGCACTAACATAGAGTCTTCAGATACTTTCTACTTCTTAACCGAAGTGGCGGGGGCGGATGCTGAATTTGTGGATAATGGGTCACTTACGCCAGACTTTCTTTCTCCCTTGCGAGAGAGTAACTTACACGAGGCGATTCAAATACACCCGCGTCCCAACAGTCGCATACGGTTTGAACTGCGCTGCTTAATGCGTCCGACTAAACTTGTAAGTGATACGGATGCGCCATTACTAAAAGTAGACGGCATTCCCGCACTGATAGAGGCCGTTATTGCTAAGGTACTTCGTGCCGAAGGTAACGGGGCAGAGGCTGCAGTCTGTGAAGGTAGATATGAAGACTGGCTAACTAGGCTCGCAAAGCGTTATGATAGTTTGCGGCCTCCGAGTAAACCTACTCGAAGACTTGCTTGCTCCCCAAGAAGGGGACACCGAGCCTACGCTCGTAATTGGAAGAATGATCTGTAGGAGGCAATATGCCAAGTAAGAAGACAGCAAAGACAGCAAAACCAGCAAAAAAAGTAACTAAAGATATCGTAGAGGTGGTCGAAGAGACTGCTCCTGAAGAGATCGAGGTTGTGGAAGATGGTGATACACCGCTTAGGGCGGGAGGTGTCTACCGGAAAGAATTAGCAGGGGGAGCAACCCTAGAGGCTACTGTCCTTTGCACCAAAGAAAGTTCGAGCGGCGGAAAGGAAGGTATTATTAATATCTTCTGGGAAGCACCTCGCATGATAGTTGAGGGCTCTGACGAACTCAATCAGTGGGAACTGATTAACTAGGAGTAGGCGTGCCTAAGAATCGGATTACCACAGGGATACTTCAGCCTCGGGAAGAGACGGGTAAGTTACTTACCCCAGACAATCTTGCAGGCGAAGTCTTCAATATGCGTATTACCGAGGAGGGCACGCTACGTTCGATAGAGGGGCCTACCCCTTGGCTGCCTGCAACGTCTGGACTAAGGGACATAACATACCCTTCCCCTACGAAAGAAATGCATGGTATTTACCACCACGCATTCGATAATAAAGATATGCTCCTCCTACATTCAGGGGCCGCAGTCTATGTATTTGAGGGGTGGAAAAAACGATGGGGCGGGGGGGTTCCCGGTAAAGACGAACTTCTTAAAGACGATACTTCGGCGTTGCTACAAACTCGCGTACCGAACTTTAAAAGCGTATGTGCGCCGACTCAGTTCGAGGGTGTGCCTAATGGTGTGGTCATCGTTCCGCAGGAAGGACGGGCTTACTTTTTCGATGGAGAAGCAGTGGGGGCGTTGGGTTACTCTAATGCTCCTAGTTCTCCCGTGGGTAATGGGCCGCCTGCTTACAATCATACTACAGCTAATATGTTTGCGGATGAGTTTTCGAGGGTTCCTTTCGGCTTTGGGAGAGTAGGTACAGTATCTCCCTATGGAGGGCAAGTAAAGGGAGACGACGTAGCCACAGGTATGCGACTTAAGGGCTCCTTCATGGCTGCCACTCGATGGATAGACCGATGGGGAAACATGAGTCCTGTGAGTGCCCCCTCGTCTGAGGTTCTAATCCCTAGTAAGTTTTCTAGAGGGGTGCCGTGGAATGGGGGCTCCGCTGGGCCTCAGCATATGGACTGGACCGCACCTCATATCCTTTGGGAAAGTGTTGAGGTAGACGATGCTCCTGATTCTCACACAGTAGGTCGTATTCTTTACCGCACAAAAGATACGAAGAACTCAGGGGAAGCGGGACTGTTTGAAGTACCTGCGAATGCAGGATCAGGGTCTTTATACTATGCCACAATGCCCGATAACATATCTTCTATGTTCCCAGACAACACTCCAGACGAGCAATTACTAACAACACCTACTCAGACCATTGCTATTCCAGAGTTTAGGTACTGCAAGTTGGCGTTCGGCGTACTGTTTATTGCAGATAAGCAGATGGTTAGGTGGTCGCGACCAGGCCTATGGGGCACTTTTGACGAGAACTCTTGGATAGTGCCTGACGCTAGTGGGGCCGAGATTACAGGTTTTGCTAACACGCCGTCAGGCCTTATTGTATTTACGGAGTCATCCACCTTCCGTATTAACCAAAACCAAGATGGAACGGGATACACGCATCAGACCCTAAGCTCCTCTGCAGGGTGTGTCGCCCCTAGTAGCATTCAGGTTTCGGCAGACGGTACTGCACTCTGGTTAGGTAGAGAAGGCTTTTATGCTCTAGCAGCGGGAGGGCAGCCTACGCTTATAAGCGCAGATATCCAGACTAAAACTCGCTACATCAATTCGGCACGGGCTATTCAAGCCACTTCAGTACTTGACCCTAAGACTGGTGAGTACAGATGCTGGGTGCCGTTTCAAGGCTCTAGGTCTAACAACAGATGCTTTATCTTTGACGGAGGCAGTTGGAGAGAGTCTCAGGTTATCAATGAAGTAAAGGCCGCTTGTGTTGTAAAAGACCATAGAGCCTATGTGCTTGTTGCAGGTACAGCCACGGGGGCCACAAGGATAGGTACAACTTCTGATATCGCAACCACTACAGGGGTTTACCTACTAGACCACGAGGTTTTTTCTTTCACTCCCGCCCAAAGAGAGTCAAAGGTAAGAACGACTTGGATAGGCTCTGCAGATGCTACAAGAAAGAGCCCTAAGCGGGTCACAATCTGGCTGAGAGAGTGCCATTCCTCCTCGTTAACGGTCACATTGTACCGAGATTGGCGCAAGAAGGCGGTGCAAACGGACACTAGCACAGTCAAACTCTACAGTACAGAAGATGTTCCGCCGTTCTGGGGCAGTACCTCACTTGATGGGAACGCTAGTTGGAAGAAAAGACGGCCATACTGGACTAAGATTGATATCGCTGTGCCTTCGTGCGAAGTATTTTCGGTAGAACTAAGCATGAACTCAAACATTGCTTGGGAATTTGTCGGCCTAGAAGTGGAAGAGGTTATACATAGTTCATCACATCGGATTCCGAGGTAGGTATGGGTTATCGATTTCCTCCAAATAAACTAAAAGACACCGAAGTCGTAGACATCGAAAGGACTAATGAGAACTTTCAGGCCATTGCGGAAGAGGCTTCCTCAAATCTAAATGAGCACAACTGGGAAGACGGGGCGTTTGTCAGTGCTACTCAAGTTAAGGCTGACAGAGATGTCTTTGAAAACACAGCAGCCTACAGGCTTTTTAGAGAGTCCGTAATTAGTGAACGGGTACTAGACCCCGCGAACGACACTATAGGGACCTCAGGTGACGTAGAAGAGTCGCAAGCATGGACTACTGTACCAGGCCTAACAAAGACCTTCACCTCCGAGGGCGGCATGGTCTACGTTATAGGAAGTTGCGGAGTTTTTAACTATGTAGAAAAGGCTGCCCCTCGCCCCGACCGAGGTAACCATTTCGCTATCCGGATGGACGGGCAAGTAATTAACGAGAGTATTGTAGGAGGCGAGGAGCCGTCACAAGAGGACCTTAATCGGACGGAGGAATCTTACTTGCATTCTTTTGGTCAACGCAGGTTCTCGTTCCCCGTATGTGCCGAGGCCGTAGTCATGATAACTCCCGGCGTACATACGGTAGAAATGGTTATCCGCTCCGACGTTTCTACAAAGAGGTCAGGCATTAATATAAACTGCCGTGAACTTGACGTTATTTACCTTACAACTGCGAGGACTATGTAATGAGTACAATAGATTACGATCCCCTCGATGAGGAAGAGGCGTTCACGGACACATCGTTAAACGCAGGATTTACCGAATTAGTGAGCGGCATTAATGCGATAGAGGTGGATGCGGTAAAAAGACACTCTTTGCGTAGTGAGCATCAGCCTAGTCTCACACCTGCGGATGAGCACCCAGGCCTAACCTGGACAAAACAACTAACAGCAGCACCGGCTACGGACACAGGAACTAAGTTAACCAGTACCTCTAACACGCCTGTAACAGGCCCTGAAGGGGACTTAGAGGTACTATTCCCAGACGGTATAACTCTAGGGATGACGGGCGCAGATAGGATCGGAGCTTTGTTGGTTCTTGCTAATGTTCGCATCGGCGGTATGTTTACGCTGAGTACCAAGTCTAAAAATAATCTTATCGTACTTACAATAGCCATAAAAGTTTCAAGCAGCAGTTGGCGCAATATCAGTAGGACACGCCGTTCCCTGTCCATGCCTGATCAAGCCGAATTAAGTTATAGAGCCGCTGGGGCAGGTGCGGATGAGTTAAAGCCAGCAGAATCCTTTCAGGAGAGTGTAAATTTCGACATCCCTTTAAGGACGTTGATAGACCTAAACGATTTGGCGGAAGGGGACTCAGTTGTTTATGGAGTTAAAGTTAATATAAGAGGGGCACAAGCCAACACTGGAGCCCCTGCGGATACTTGGATAGACAGTTTAAATACGGGGGTTAGCCTTAGTGCCTACTACTCTGTAGCCCAAGCCAACCTTTCTGTAATTCCTTTCCATGCACTGGCGGTGATGAACTAATGGCTGATATTGTACTATCCAATACTTGGACTTCTTCCGATACTCCTACCGGAGATGAAGTCTCTAAGAACTTCAACACTATGGAATCAGCAAATTCTTTCGCTGAAATTAATGGTGATTTAGGTGCGGAGAATCTTGCAGGGACGGAGACGATTGACACCGAGCATTTACAGTTAGGCTCCCAGACTTATGCTAAGATGGTAGGGTCTACGGCTAATATGGATTATTTTAAGGATGTGTTTAACCCCGAGAACGACGGGGTCATTCCTGCAGGAGGCGGCTCATCCATACCCGGCGCAGGCTTAACCTACAACCTTCCTTACTCTCCTCGCTTCCTCCTAGTAACTTGGCAGATAATGGTCACGCACGACTCAGGAGATGAGGAGTACATAGGGGGCGACGGTAGTGAAGCACCTAAGAACGCTTATATTCGACTCTACCATGACGGAGTTAAGAATCAATCTTCCCAAAGGACTATACCCTCGCACCTGTTCAAAACTGTAAATGGCGGTACGGACAACGGGGAGTACGTCAGATTCAGCGCACAAAGACAACGAGCATACTCTGGGCACGTTCTTATTGAGAACCCTGCAGCAGGCATACACTCAACAGGATTAAGGATTCATTCGGAAGCAGACCAAACTAGGGTGCGAGTTCGAGGCTTTCGGGTTATCGCGTTTAAATAAAGGATTTTAGTATGGCTATTGACTGGAAAGAACGCGATCTTACGATTGAGAGGAGACTAGCCGAGTTCGAGGCAAAGGCCCAAGAACGTCGCGAAGAGGCTGCAAGAAAAGTTGAGCAGGAGGCGGCGGCAGCCCAACGGAAAGCCTCGCAAGAAGCAGCACAGCCTGAGGTAGTTGTTGAAGAGGAAGTGGAAACTCCCGACAGTGATATGCCTTTGGTCCACCCTAACGACCCTAACTACACCAGTGACCCAGATAGCCCTTACTGGGCTGGAATGGTAACTGGCGGACCTGCGTACTCAGGAGAAGAAACTGAAGTAAAGGGTAAGGGAGAGGGAGAGGGAGAGGATGGGCCTCTGATGAAGGGGAGTCTGTATGCTACCCATGGAATTGCCAACAGTCAAAGAGTCATCGAGGGAGAACCAACTTTAGACGAGTATTTAGCCGCACTAAAGGTAGAGAAGCCAGTTAAGTGGGAGGTAAGCGGAACTGCAGAAATGCGGGACGCAAAGCACAGAAATCCCAAGTGGGACGAGTACTACAGGGCCCAAAATACCATTGGTAAGTATGAGCAGGAGCGGGTAGAGGCTGCGGCGGCTAAAGTAGCAGAACAGTACGATGTCAGGGAGGATGGTACGGCGGTTAATTGGATTAGCAGACCTGAACGCCCCGTAGGCTTCTGGAACGACTGGATAGGAACAATAGCCACTCTTGGTTTTATCAAACGCGAGGGGCCAGAGTGGGATGCATACTTGAATTTTCACAAACGAAAAGGCGAGAGGTATTGGGCAATACAAAACGCTAAAAAGGCTGAGAGTGAGCGTATAAGAAAAGAGGCGCAGGCTGAGTTCGCATCCGCTAATACAGACATTGAAGGCCTGACGGACCACTTCCGTAGGACTACGGAAGCAGGCTATGGTGGGCCTCCGATATCCTATGAAGACCGTATAGACGCTAAAAGTGATTACGAGAAATCCTTAGAAGAAGCGGCTCAGGGTGCCCCAGTGTCAAAGATGACTCCTGACGTTCCTGAGGGTAGAGCAGACGTAGAATTGGACAAAGATCAGTACATTCGCGGCGGAGAGTTCGACAAAGATCAGTACGTTTACGACACACGGGCGGGAGTACCTTCTCCCAACCCCAAGACCGATACCCCAGAACAAACAGCCGCTTGGGATACTTATATGCAGGCCATCGCTGACGGTGACTTGGACGATCAATTTGAGGCTTCTCATGCAGTACGGAGAGCGTTCGGCAGGCCAGTCTTCTCTCAGGAGAAGGCAGAGGCGGGGGCTTCTGACAGTCCTACTGAGGAGTCCGAAGCACCAGTCATTGATAAGGCCTCAGAAAGGCCTTATAAGAAGGCTGCAGAGGCTTACATAGGGCCTATGCAAAAGATAGAAAGTTTCGGAGGAAAGTCCGACGCTAGTAATCCAATATCCTCGGCGTATGGGGCATCTCAGTTCACTAAAGGTACTTGGATAGGTATGATCAAGAAGTACCGCCCAGACTTGATGGAAGGAAGAACTAAGGAAGAAGTTCTAGCCATGAGGTCAAACTACAAATTAGACTATGAGATGGTAACAAGGTTTACAGAGGAGAACGCAGCCAAGTTAGACAGGCTTGGACACCCTCTGACTAGAAGAAATCTCTACTTGATGCACTTCGCTGGCTCTAATGCTGCACCTAAACTCCTAAACGCCCCAGAGGGAGATAAAGCAAGCAATTATGTAAACTCAAAATCCCAGAAGTCCAACCCTAGTGTATTTTGGTACGGGGCCAGAAAGAAGGATAAAAATGGGAAAACGGTATACTACTACGAGGGCAAGCAAAAGTACCCGGTATGGATACACGCGCACAATCCTCCTAAGTATAAAAGTGTTAAGGAAGTATTAGACTGGGCAGAAAATAAAATGGGATAATCCCTTATAAGGAGAAATAATCATGGCACATAAATCATCATTCGACGAAGAAGCAAAGAAGAAAGCAATAGATAAGGCTATGCCTGAGGAGAAGCCTAATCCGATAATGAAAACTATTCGGAAAGGTATGACTAAGTTCCATGAGGCTACTACTCCGCCTGAAGAACTTGACGCGCTCAAGCGAGTTAAGGCTAAGAAAGCCAAAGCAAAAGCAGAGGCTAAGGCTAAGGAGCGTACAAAAGGATTAGACGAGCGTATAAAGAAGAGTTCCGACAAGGCTGAAAAGACTTATAGGAAACGGAACGCGCAGTTGAAGCCTAGGCCTGGGAGCGTGGACGACGAAGGACTACGGGACAAACGCTATGACTCCGAGCTGGCCCAAGACCAGCGCAAGAAAGAAGGTGATGCTCGTATCGCAGAACTCAAGAAGAAAGGGAAGTAATCATGGGCATCAATAACTACCGCGACATGGAGACGGACCAACTCAAGGCCAACGTAGGTAAAATTGGTACTCCAGGCTTATCCGAACGCCAGAAGTCTCAGCAACGCGCTCAGGCAATGCAGGCCGCAGGGCAACAGGCTCAGGTGCAGCAGACAGGCCTGAACCGCCAGATGATGGCGCAAGGCGGCCAGATGCAAGGTGCATATGCGCAACAGGCAAACCAGTTAGCAAACGCTGGAGCCCAAGCAGGCGCACAGGCGGGGTTCCAAGCAGAGCAAATGAGTCAGCAGATTGCACAGGCTCGTGACGCGCAAATTCGTGCAGACATGGCTCGTCAATCAGATATCACACGGCAGAACTGGCAAAAGGGACTAGATACTGGAATGCAAATCAATGAGCAGGGTGTACGGGCCGCAGAGGCTGCAGCAAAACTGACCACAGGTAAATAATAGTATAGATGACGGAGATTTAAAATGGCTGATCTATCCCAGCAACTTAAGGATGTTGCAGCGCAGAGAAAGAAAGAGAAGATACAAAGGTTCACTAGGCCCCTACAGGTAGTAGGGGACATTGCAACTGGTGGCGCAATCTCTCGTGGGATAAACACGGTATATGGCAGAGATCGAGGACTCACAGAAGCACAAAAGCTTACTGCGGAACTTGAGTTAGCCAAGACAGAGCAGACTAGACAACAGCGTCAAAGCCAAAGTGTAGCCAACAAGGAAACAGTAAGACTCAGAGCAAAAGATGCCGAAGAAGCCCGAAAGAAGATCGATTCTTTAAAGAGAGCCCAAGCGGGGCAACTAGATGACTCGGAGCAGAAAGTACTTACCAAGTGGGAAAAATTGCACGGAAGAAAGGCTAAGGGTGAGGAGTGGTCAAATGAACAGCTTATAGAGCTTCTAGGCGACTTACGGAAGATCCCTAATATAAATGCTGCACTGATTATTAAAAGTATCGATCCCAACCTCTTCCAGCAACTCGCGGGAGAGCAGTTTAGTGAAGTAGTTGCAGACAGGGCAGACTTGCAAGAGGCTCGTAATACTATTTTAGAGGCCAACTTAGACAAAGATGCGTTGGGTTTACAAATCCAAGAAGCAACGGGGCAGAAAGCAGAAGCCGACCGACTACTTGCAGAGAGTGAGATGGTAGCCCCTGGCACAGGCATCTCAGGCGTGCAGACGGGTGTCGTTACTGCAGGCTCCGCAGCGTCTTTGGGACCCTCCCCCGCGTTGTACAGTGCGGGGCAAGCCGTCGCTGACCGGATAGCCCGAGAGCCTGACAACAGGAAAGAGTCCGCCAAACTGATGGGAGAACTTGCATTAGACGAAGACTTAATCCGAATGGCAGAAGACTTAGGGATAGACCCTAAGAACTCAATAGAGATGAATTTGTTCCTAGAGACAGCCATGAGAGCCAACAAAAGAGCGGTAAAGGTCGCAGAGTTGGCGGAGAAGAACGGATGGACTGACGAGGAAATCGCACAGTACTTATATAAACTTCCCACGGCTGCGGATGAAGAGGGGAGACTTACTGCTAAAGTAAAAGAAAACCGAATGGTGTGGAAACTTCTGAACGTGGACAACCCTGACTTTCTCCGAGCGGAAGCTGAAAGGGTTGCGAAAAAGCACAAGGATAGATTAGAGGAGAGGAAATGGGAGAATCTAGACCTAACTGAAGCGGAGGTGTACGGGGAGGACTATGACCCTCAAGACACTAGGGACTTAGGTATGCCTGAAGATCTAAAGTGGCTCAATGAGGAAGGGCCAGATGTAGGCCCAGTCGCTGCAGAACCAGAGCCTCTCCCCGAGACAGTGGCTGCTCCAGAGCCGGGGCCAGAGCCCGAGCCGACCTTTGAGCAACCAGTCCAAGAGTCTCCTCTAACCGACGAAGTTCTTGCAGAACAAGATGCAATGCTAGAGGCGGAGAACGCTAACGTGCCCAACTGGTCTGCGGGACGTTCGGACAGGCTTCAAAGAGCCTTTACTCCTCAAGCGGATGCTCAACAAAGTCCCAATAAAGGGACGGGGTATAGGGCTAACTATGAGGAGGGCCTACCTAAAGTCTCCACCCAGACGACAATCGGTGAGGACCAAGCGAAGAAGAAGCAGCAGTTCGAAGAGGACTTTAGAAAGAAGATGAAGGGTTTCATGACTCCCCCTCCGACAGGCGCACCTGACGAAGGATTCTAGTAGTCTAATCTTGGACGTGCATCTACTCCCATACTAGGTTACGGAAGTTCCTAGTAGGTGGAGTTAAGATGTCTAAAGCGTTGTCCGACCAGTTAAGGCTAATCCGAAAGCGTCGAAGTGCCCTAGACGCTGGGGATATGGACGAATACCGCAGACTTTCTTCGGACTCTTACAAACTCAATGATGAGGAGGAGGTTGATACCGACCTTGATACCGACCTTGATGCCACAGACGTTGAGCCTACTGATACTGAACCTGTCGTCGAAGAGGTGAGTTCGGAGGAGGTTCCTTCCTCTTTCCCTCCTGCCGAGCCCTCTTCGACGACCTCTCTTACTCCAGTTCCGCCTCCCTCAGTAGACCGGTTGGAGACAGGTGAGATCCCTGGAGAAGGATCACCTACCTTTACCGAACTAGCGGAGTCTGAGGGCGCGGGAGCGTTTCGTACCGCCTTCGCAGGGTTCCAAGATTTTTTATTAGACAATGCAAGAGAGGGCGGCGAAAGGTCTGCTAAACCGCTCGATGAGCAGCGCGGCGAGATAGCCCTAGGGCAGATGGGGAACGCAGCGATTGCAGGCCTGTTGGCTTCATACTCAAATCCTTGGAGTGCAACCGCAATGGCCCTAATTGCACTTTACCCATCAATGCTAAAACTTTCGGACGATGTACTCGACACGGACTTTGGGGAGAGAGGAGTAGGCTTTGGTGGAGATCCCCTAGACCCTACTCAGTGGCTCGGGGGTTTGTTCCTTCCTAGGACTGTTGCGCAGGAACTGCAAGACCATAAAGACCATAAGATACTCAATAGTTACCCTTCAGATTCACCCGAGGCTCTTGCTGCAGCAGAGCGTTTAAAAGTTTCGGAAAGGTCCTCTTTAATCGTAGAGGCTGTGCAATCGAACAACCCTGGAGAGGTTGCCTCGGGATACACGAACGATAGAGCCTACGCGGGGGACTTTTCAAAGGCTGCCGAGAACCAACCTGCAGGCTCAGACCGTCAAATAAAACTGCTGACTATGGGGACGGACCTAGCCACAGCAAACGAGGCTGTTAGAGACAGATTTTCTGGGCTTATAGACCGAGACAAAATTTCTCCTATCTTCCTGCAGACAGACCTTATGGGACGTGGGGGAGAGTCTGGAGTAAATATCTCAAAGACTGTACGACAACTGAGGGCCCTAACCATAGACAGAATGCGCAAAGAGGACCCTAGCCTAAGTGCAGATGAGATAAGGGAAAAGGCCGCAAGGTTTGTTAGTAAGGAGGTACAGGCAGCATTAGGAGGCCATCCCTTCGCTCAAAGTTACCCCATCATTGATATTGGGAATGACGATGCCATAGAAGAACTTATGGAGATGGACGAAGTCTGGGGTGACAACTACGGAGAATTGGGGGCGTTAGTCGCTCAGTCCTTACAGCCTTTCTCGGCGGTCATGACTCCTACCAAACTGTCCGAAAAGAAGACCCTACTCAGCCCTGAGCAGATTTCTACGGAATCTACACTCATGTCTGGCGCACGCCTTGCGAATATAGCCGCCTCTACTATGATAGCGGCTGGGGCTAAGTTTGACTACTACCCTGTCGTAGGGCCTTGGCTTGCTAAAATGGGAATCATTGATCCCGATAGTGCTGCGCCTGCTGACCCCGAAGAAGTCCTGCGGTGGCTATCTGAGGGTGGAGATGCGATAGATGCGGCCCCTCACTTCGCTAGGGCTGTGTATGATCATATGTATCCCGACTTCGTCCCAGGCTCTGATACATGGAACGAGTATGCGGCAGTAGCGATGAAGAAGTACCCTTTATGGTTCCAAGGTGTACCTATTCTATCCACTATGCTCTTTGAGCCAGATCCTATATCAGTGGCGATGGGCCCCTTAGGAAAATTCGCCAAGATGGTAGGAAAAAGTGTGAAGCTTCAGAAGCTCTATAAGTTTCAGCGAATCCTACAAGAGGATGCTATCCCCAAACTGAAGGCGTTAGAGAATGAACTCGACCCTTATGTTGTAAAAGGGCATGACGCTGAAGGTAACCCTATTCAGATGTACAAGGATATACCCCCCGAACTAGAAGCCCAGCAGGCCGAGAAAATTGAGCGTGTAGTCAAAGAAATTTTAGACGGTGCCTCGGATGACCCAGAACTTCAGCAGGTGCTTCAACTTAATATCCTAAGGAACCTAAAGGCGAACACGGCTACTGGAGTAAAAGAGCAATGGCAAGCCTCAGTCAAGGCACGCAGGGCACTTAAGGACCTAAAAGCCAAAACCACTAAGGAGTCGGGGGACGCAGAGAAGGCACTTGGGCTAGAGCTACGGTCGCTAGAGTCAACAAGTAAGGCGGCGGATGCCGCTTTAGACCTCACCACAAATAAGTTAAGAAGTGTAGCGCAGGGGCTCAGAGGGGTTATGCCCGAGTTTTTTGAGGCAGAAAAACTTAATACTAAAGCGGTCAATGCCCTTAGTCGCAAGGGATTGCAGACGACTATCGAAAAGGCCACCCAAAAGGCTTTAGATGCCACAAAAGAGTATGAAGAAATAATCTTTAATAGCAAACAGGTCCTCGAACAAGAGGCTTCGTTATTCGCACGCCTACAAGCGCAGAAGGCCTTACTAGAACAAGCGCAGCAGATCGCTAGAGCAGGACTGAGAATAAATGACGAAGTTGTCGTACAGATAGGAGAGGCCCCCATAAAAGGGAAGTTCCTACGGTATGAGGCAGTGGATGCTCTGGAGAAAGGCCCAAAAAGAGCCTTTATCCAGTTAGCAACAAAAGACGGCCCCGTAGTAAGGCACTACGACCCTAAAGATGTGAGGTTCGATTACGACGGGGTAATTAACAGATTAAACCCTAGGCACGGTAAGCCTGTGTCTACGCTGGGCAAACAATTCCGAATACTTGCTAAGGAGTTCTTCTTCGGAGAGATAAAGGGGGATTTTAAGGCGGCGGACGGCTCTATCTGGGTTCCAGCTCGCGGCTTAGAGAGCCTAAAAGAGGGTCAAATTGTACGGTGGTTGGACGGCGGAGAACTGAAGTCCATCGAAGAGATGACAGTCAAGACCAAAGGAACCTTAGAAGACGGCACTGATACGGCTACCATTTTCGCAGGCAAGAAGAGGAAGCCTAGCATGACGGTCACTGTGCCGCTAGACCAAGTCTACACCCTCAAGCACCGGGACGTAGAGGCACAACTGGATGTCATAGTCGAACTAACAGAGGCAAGAGCGGTGGCTTCCGCTATGCACCGAGGCGAAGAAGCCACTGAAGCGGCTATCAACGCATGGTATGCGCGTAACTTCAAGGGCTTCGCAAGAGACTTAAAGGGTGAGGTTAAGCCATTAGTTGAGGGAGATGAAGTAGCGGCTCAAGGTGACGTACTCGATGATATTATGTATCAGGGGCCTGCCACAGCAGGTGCCGCTACAGCAGAAGAAGCAGTAGAAGCAGCACGCTTATGGAAAGAACTAGGTACGGAGAGCCCTTACTTCAAGAAATGGTTTGGGGATTCTAAGGCCGTAGACTTCTTTGGAAAGCCTCTATCGGTGTTTCACGGGACCTCAAAAGGAGGCTTCACTGAATTTGCCAGAGAAGAGGGCATGATCCACTTCTTTACTCGCGACAGAGGTCAAGCCTCTACCTATGCCTATGGGGATGCTGCCATAGACCTATCAGAGGGCCGCAGGAAGAAAAGACAACGCGGAATCTATGACGTGTACCTTAGACTTAGGAACCCGCTAGTAGTAGAGTACTCGGGCAGAAGATGGGACGATCCTCGGAGGCATGACTTCGGTCAGGGCCCAGAGGAGTTCGACAACATAGAAGACTTAGCAGAAGCGGCCCGTGATGCAGGGTACGACGGTGTTATAGCGCAAAATATCATAGACTACGGAGAGTTTAAGACAAAAGCGGTGGACGAGGCGGTGGACCAAACCAAGCCTACGACTGAGTATCTTGTCTTTGACCCGGAGAACATCAAGTCTACGGCCAACAGAGGCACCTTCGATGAGACTGGGAGACTGCTCTTCCAAGGCGCAGACGAACCCGCTTCTGTAGATGATATCGTTAAGGTACTCTTCCAAGAGGGAGATGAGGGTGCCAGAATGCCGTGGGAGCGCGGTGACCCAACTACAAGGGTCCCAGAACTAACCGCTGCGGCAAAGAAGATTCTAGCGGGAACTGCAGACGCGCCAACTCGTGCTGAGTACCAAAAGTTAATAGACGAGTACAAACCTGTTTACCCCTATACATCTGTCCCTGCGCCTGCTACTAGGGCGGACATGGTCCGTGGTTTGAGCGCGTCCGATAAAAAGAAAGTGGAAAAAATAGACGGAGCGGCTAACCTCGAAGCTGGCACTGTAGTTGGATTGCGCTTGGATATCCCCGCGTATAAGCGTGAGAAAGTGTGGGTCCCTACGATCCATAGGAGGGCTACAGTCATAGGCCACCAAGCAGCGGCGGCAGTGGACAACGTAAAACTTACTATGGGTGGAACGACTGCGCTAAAGATAGCCGCAGGGGAAATAGCCAAGACACCCTTTGCGACGATTAAAGGGGGATGGTCCCCTGCAACTACCGAAGATCTCGTAGCAGAGGCTGAGGCAGCCTTAAAGAGTGACGACTGGGTGCAGGTGGGCATGGACCCCGAGAGGCATTCTTTCTTCTACGACAGGAAGACACAGCAACCCTTGGGGTCAGCAGACAGGGTTATCCAGATTGGACCTCTAGTTCTTGCGAAGAATGCGAAGCCCTTAGATCCTAAGCTAGAAGCAAGACTCCTATACCAAACCGAAGAAGAATCAGCCAAAGCCGCTGTTCAATTTGTCGAAGACAACAAGGCTATCCTGTATGCATTCGAGCAGGCTGATGTATCTTCCCTACTTCATGAGATTGGCCATGTGTTCCGTAGAGACTTGTTGAGGTCTGGTTGGCAGGGCAAACTGGACTCGGATGTCTTAGTTCGGGCCTTTACTACTAAGGATGAACGCCACATAGGCGACACGGTAACTTTTGATGGCGGTGAGGGTGTCGGTTGGACGGACCTAACAAAAGCCGGTAAGACAAGAACCCCAGAGGAAATGGATAAAATTCAGGGTAAGCGGAGCCGTAAGCGGAAAGCCGCGTTAGATAAGAGAGCCAGAGGGTTAGAGGACCAGAGCGGTCCTGCCACTTGGACAGTGAAATCTGAAGAGCGTTTCACTCGTGCAATGGAGAAGTACCTAGCCACGGGCAGGTCCCCTTCCCTTGAACTTGACGGCGTGTTTAAGAAGTTCAAGTCATGGATGACTGAGATCTATGTTAAGATTCGAAACTCCGCTATTGGTCGGGACGTACCTAAGGAAGTCCGTGAAGTCTTTGACCGTATGCTTACAGGGGCAATGACTACTGAAGGCTATAGTTCTAAAAACTTCAATAAAGCCCGACTTAAGGCTATGCTAGACTCAAGAGGCATCCTCTATAAGAGTAAGGACACTAAAAAAGTCCTTGCTAAGAAACTTGCTGACGATGACCTGAACAGGACTGCAGAATACCGCAGATTCAGTAAGCGTCGGGAGGACATGGCCAAGCAGGCCGCAGAGCTGGCTAATAAGACTCCCCAGGCGGTGGCTAAGAAACTCGCCCCCGGCTTGTCTGCACTGGTCAAGGGTATGGAAGACGAGTTGAAGCCTTTAACTACTGAAAGTAACAAGGTTCAGAATAAAGTCCTGTCCAAACTTGAGAAGTTTGATGCAGCGCGTAAAAAGCGTAATAAGGCTAAACAGAAACTTGCCCTCCGCGTTGCCTATGAAGCACAAAAAGTAGCAAAGAAACTCGTGAAGGATAAGCATGGAGAACTAATTGAGTTTACAGGTAAAGCCTCCACCGCTGAAGCGCACCTAGACAAGCAACTCGCTAAGATTGACGCGGCGAGCAAAAAGATTAACGGGTCAAATAAAGTTCAAGATGTCAGGCTCGCTGTAGAAGAACTTAACGCACTGGCCGAACTTATGCGGGTGGAGGGCAAACTCCGTCCTGCTAGAAGGAATCTACTGAAGCATCCTATACTTAAGTCAGTAATACGAGATCGGGCTAACGATAACTGGATAGTTGACCCCAAAGAGTTTGTGGACGCTATAGACGAGTTCTATGTTCCAGGAGCACTGGACGAGTTCTTGGCTACTCCCGAGGGTGCCTACCTCGAACCTATTGTAAAGGTGGCGAGAGAGGGAGGCCCTAGACTAACCTATAACAACGACCAGATGAAAGCGTTACAGCTAGGCATAAAGAAGATGGAGGACGCTTATCGGGAGGGCCACCTTGCCCAAGGTGCGAGGGCTATGTACGACCAAATGTGGAGATCCTTTAGGTCTGGCAACTTCAAGACGGTAAGGGTTCCGGTCCCGTTCTCTAACATGGTAAAGGCTGAGGGAGTTCAAGTAGGAGTGTCTGGTTCCGCAACTAGGTTCTTCTGGAATCTGTACAAAAAGTGGGACCCTGCTTACTCTAAGTACGGGGAGTTGTCCAAGCAGTTAGCGAAAAATGCTTCGAGGCATGAAAGATTCTTAGAGCACGCTATGGGGGATCTCCATAATGTCAACATGACTAACTTAGACGGAGACTACTTAGCCGCACACATCCGATACATGGACACTACTGAGGCCATAGACGGCAGGTACGGTAGTACTATGGTAAACACTCTAGGGGATGGGATGTTCAAGGAAGCACAGTCTTTCTTGAAGGCGAACATAACGACAACTCCTAAGGGTAAATTAATCTTATCCAACGACTTTGCAGGAGATTACACCGAAGGTTTGATTAGGGCCTTGGAGCGTACTTTCCTCCCCTCACCTAAGTTTAAACTTCAACCTCGTATCTCAGAGGCAGCGTCCAAAAGGCTAAGACCAAAGGTGTTGGAGTTGCTCTCTGATGACGGCATGACCTACGATAAGTTCTTGCGGGAGCTTGCGAAAGCCTCCAATAGAACTAAGTTTGGCCGTCAGGATGTTCGAGGCATTACAATGGCATCCCGAGCCCTGATTGACGCGGCGGCATGGCAGCATACCATCAGGGCTATAGCGAACACCAGTAGCGCGATGCTAACTCCCAAAGAAGCATTGCAGATGACTAACTTCATGGCAGGGGAGATGGACAAAGTCGATGACGTAGCGGCACTATGGGCGGCTGCTGGGAAACTAGGGATGGACTTGTCCGAGGCCACGGTACGCCCCGGTGTCAGGCACGGCCAGTCCGAGCAGGCGCGTGTCAAGAACCTCGTTAGGTGGAACCTCGATGATGGTAAGATCCTTAATCCTGAAGAACTTGTCGAACACAATGCTAAGTTAGAGGCTAAACTAACGGCCCAAGGACTCACTCCCGAGCAGATTACCCCGCTGCTCGCAGCTAGCGGAGTTAAGGTCACGGACCCTCGTCAAGTATTTATTCCCGAACAGATGGGACAATCTTTGGCAGAGGGTAACGCTAAGTTTATTAAGGAATTAGACGTTTATTACTCAGCCCCTAAAGGGTTCGACCCTCAAAGGTCTATACAAAAGTACGTCCGTATGTGGAAAGGGCTGATCACCTCAGGCTTAGGCCTGCCTCGCCCTAAATACTATGTTAACAACATGGTAGGTGACTTCAGCCAGATATGGCAGACTCACGGCCTTTCCACTGCGGTTAAGGTAAGTAGTCAAAATGTAGTGACAAATATACCCTACGTCGGCCCTCGTATTCAGAATGTCACATCTAAGATGTCCGAGAAGTTTGGAGGAGTTCCAGTACTGGGGACTGCAGTAGAGGCCATATTCAATCCAAACATTGGCCGCATCTTCAAGGGCGAAGAGGGCGTTATTAAGGTCGGAGACGAAACTATCTCGCTGTCTACTCTAAGGGAGCGGCTTGCCCTAGACGGAGTGCTCGATACGTTCACTGCACGGGAGGTGATGGCTAATATAGATGATGCTGCGTCAGAGCTTATTGGGGTTATGCAAAAGCAGTCAGGCCTAAAGATGTCGGATAAAGTAAAAGCACATTTTACGAGAAAGGTAAAATCTGACCTAGATGCGTTTGCTATGCAAGTGCAGCAGCGTCAACGTGTAGGACTGTACCTCGAACTGCGCAAGCAGGGACTAAACCATGACGGCGCGGTAAAGGGAGTGAAGGACGCTTTGTATGACTGGAGTGGAGGATTTTCAAAATGGGAGCAGGGCTGGGTGATGGGCCTCTTTATGCCGTTCTACCGCTTCTGGAAACTCGCAGCCAAACAAATGCTACAGGCTGGTATGGAACCTTTTGTCATGGACAGCGGGGAGTATATGCTAAAAGCCATGACTGGACAAACTCAACTAGCGCGAATGAGAGCACAGTCTCGGATTCTCGCGGGAGTGCCGACATGGGCTGCCTACCAAGAGGCAGAAGAGGCTGAGGAAGGAAAAGCAAGCGCGGCATTCGAGGCCTCTATACTATCTAGCCCTTGGTGGAAACGTCCCGGTATGACATCTTGGGGCAAGGCTATGACCGAAGATCAAAAGTACTTTATGCTAAAGCACACAGGCCGTAAGACAGATACTATTGCAACTGCGATGTCTTCTCCTATGACATCCGCAGAGATGTACTCTATAGCTGGATACGTTTCAACCTCGCTGCTTGCGGCGGCTAGGGCTGCCGGATCCGAGGATGAAGTGTTTAATGGGCTACGCGCTTGGGAGCAGTTTAAGAAGTACTCAACGGACATAGGCGGACCAGTGGTAGAGGGGCTCATTGGCGAGAGGCGTACAGCAAAGTCTGGGTATAGGCGCATAAGTCCTGGCCAAGAGTCAGCACTTAAACTCTTCGGGGACTTCGCTCAAATCCACCATGACGAAGACGGAAGGCTGGTAGCCAATAACATGGCTGTCACTATACTTGACCATCTTCCCATACTCAGTTCTCAATGGTCTGATACTGCGAACGGCTGGAAATGGAGCCAACTGTTCCACGGAGAGGAGGAAGTTCTTAAGCGTTTCCTCTACACACTAGGCCACATCTCAGGCCCTGTCCGCGACTATCCTTCGGATACACAAGCCACATTGTACTACGCCCTCAAAAAGATAGACGACAAATTGAAGAAGGCTACGGAAGAAGCCAAAGTAGGGAAAGACCCGATGGATAGGTACATTAAACTTAACGAACTTGATTAATTATGTGAGGTGGGTTACACCTTCAGCAGCCCCTAAGGGCAAAATCACTCAATAGGCCATAGGCCACCAGGAGTCACGAGATGGGATCAGTCAATCCAAAATGGATAAACGCAGTTCAAAACCTTCCTTACGCGGAACGTCAACGAGTCACTAACTCTTCAGGATCAGAGATTGCCAAGTACGCACTTGTCGAAATTGCTCCTAGTGGAACTGACGGAAACTATGGCAAGATCGCTGCAGCAGACCCTACTGCGCCCTCAGGGCACGGTAAACTCGGCATCTGCCTTTACAAAACTATAGACGGCGCACGTACTGACATTGCTCCTTGGGCAATCATTCGTGACGTTAACACATCAGCCGCAACTACTGTTGGCGACCCTATCTACCTTGCCGCATCTGGCGCATGGTCCGTTACCGCCACGGCTGCGCGGCGTGTCGTAGGCAGAGTACTTAAGAAGGACGCTACTGAAGGCGTGGTTCTACTTTCCCCGAGCACAGAGCAATCATCACTTATCGTAAGCGGTAAGGTGACCCTTAGCACTGGGGCAGCAACCGTTGCCCTCGGCACAGCGATGGCAGGGGCAACCGTTATTACCTCTGCTGCTACAGCAGGTAGCACAGCGACAGTCCACGCCTCAACAGGTGTGATGACGGTTGCGGGCACTGGCTCAGAAGTTGTTAGTTACATTGCTGACGGACGCTAGAAATGCCCGTTGCTTTAGCAAAACGTACTTATGTGCTGACTCGGAGTGCTAGTACAATTGGGGAAACTGACTCAGTTGCCCTGACTGGACTAGGCCAAACGGGCAACATCGTTAAGTTCTCGATTAGACTGGACGTTACTAGCGACCGCGCTAGTGCAGGCATACTGTACATCGCAGACGCTCCAATCGCGTCCACAGCCTCCATAGCCAGCAAGGACCTTGTCTACCAGTCTGGGACTATAACCAGTCTTGTAGGCAGTGCTACTGCTGTGGCTTCTGCAAACGCATCGGGTGGTCTGGCAACGACGGAACTACCTAAGGGCCAGCCTTATGTGCTTAAAGGTACTCTACCGCTTAACGCTAAATTTAAAATCACTGCGAGGACTGGTAGTGCATCAGCCTCCGTACTTTACTTAACTATATGGGCGGAAGTTCGCTCATAGGAGAATGATATGCCAGGATTAAACGAAATGCGAGACGAGGCTCTCAGCAAGTATGATGATGACCTCAATGAGATTGAAGCCCCAGAAGGTATGCACGAGATGCCTGACGGCGAGATGATGGCTGATGCCGAGATGGAGGGCATGGAAGAAGAGGGTGCACCTGCTGCTGGCCCAGAGGGGATGGTCTCCGACATGATGATGAAAGCCGGTATCGAAGCTTCTCCAGAGCAAATCTCAGAGTTCATGGGCCTTCTACAAGGTGCTGCTGAAGAGGCTATGGCCGCTGAAGGTGGCGGTGCTATGGAAGCTGAGGGTGCTGAGATGGGTGCTGAGATGGCCGAAGAGCCTATGGTCTAGGAGGCTAGACTGTGGACCCTTTATCCACTGAGACACTAGAGATCCTCAGAATAATCGATACGTTCGGTTATTCTGGGGTTCTGGCCGTTGCCGCGATCTGGATCTCCCGTGTAGGCAAGAAAGCCTGTGAGCACATCCAGAACTTAGACCTAGGCCCTATCACCTTAGATGTCAACCTGCGCCTCGAAGAGAGTGAGATTGACCAACTGCAGCGCAGGCTGAGTGAGGCTGAAGAGCGTCTTCTAGGTAAGAAGGAAGACTAAACCCGAGGGAGTTACTATGAGTGAGAAAGAAAACAATCCTAGGTTCTCCGCCGCGTTCTTGGCTGAGGAGGCGGAGGCTAAGAAAGACCCCGGCTGGGCCAAGGCGCACTACCAGATGAACCTTCTGGGTCCGAGAGAACCCAAACGCTTTAACTCCTATAAAGAACTGTCTCCACAGGAAGTTAGTCGAATAGCGCAAACGTGGGTCCTGAATGACAATGACCGCCACCTGTATACCGAAATTACTGATTGGCCTAGCCTTAGGCGGCGGCTCGACGCTGAACTAAGGCAGCGGAGCGACCCACAGGCCGTGGAAAAAGCTGGGATGTTTGAAGAAGAAACTCCTATGAAGAAGGACAAGGATAAGCGTACCCTCTCCAGCCAGAGAAATGAGTACATAGACAAGACCTACGATGAGGACTTGAACAAGAAGGAAGACTAATGGCAACGCTTGCTAACAAACGCAATAAGTATCTCGACAAGACTTACAACAGTGACTTAAGCAAAAAGGTTAAGTCGTCAGTCAAACGGGCGGGAGTGTCGGGAGTTAATGACCCTAAGCGTACACCTAGTCATCCTAAGAAGAGCCATGTCGTCGTTGCAAAAGAAGGCAGCAAGGTCAAGACCATCCGGTTCGGGGAGCAGGGAGCCAGTACAGCAGGCAAGCCTAAGAAGGGGGAGTCCGACAAAATGAAGAAGAAGCGCAAGTCCTTCAAGTCCCGACATGGTAAGAACATCAAGAAGGGTAAGATGAGCGCAGCCTACTGGGCAGACAAAGAGAAGTGGTAAGGAGTTATCATGAAGTCCCTCTCCAAGAAAAGAAATGAGTACTTAGACAAGACCTATGACAAGGACTTGAAGAAAAAGAAGAAGTCCTCTAAGAAGAAGAAGTCTTCTAAGAAGAAGTACTAGATGCCTACTCTCGCCAACAAACGTAACGAATACTTAGACAAGACTTATGATAAGGACTTGAAGCCTTTAGGTCCTGTAGAGGAAGAGGAAGAGCACACTGGTCCTCCGTTCACCTCCTTTGATCCCGAAGGCGAGGGCTACGATTACAAGACTGCTGAAGCGGCTGGACTTTCAGCGGACGAAACAGGGCATTGGCCGAGCCGAGTCCCAAGCACAGGTCAGATCCTCAAGGGGCAGAGTCATCCTACCTACCACCTAACCACCCAGGGGGAGGCAGACGCAGGGCACACCATTACTAAGGGTGCTGACGGGAAGTACTACTCCTACTCCTCAGTGGAGCCCGAGGAGTATAAGGCTGACGCTCCGGTTAAGGGGGTAGAGTCCCATCAGCGGTCGGGGGCGGCAATAATCGACCCCAATGACTCACTCCAGAACAGGACTGCCATCGATGGGAACACTTACGGAGTAGGTGACTACGTTGAGGGCCTCGGGAACATAGAAGACATTGACCAGTATGGTAACCCTACCATCCTCCCTGATGACCCAGAGCAGCCTGCCTACAGGCTAGGGCAGAGCGAAGTGGGACCAGAGGGTAAAGCGGAAGAGCCTGAGGAAGAGATAGCGGCAGGNAAGTTCCATGATGACGAAGAGATTGGTCTAGGGGAGTTGATATCTTGGATGCTGCCTTCCCCTGCTTGGATGAAGCCTGGAGTGTCCTATCAGGGAGAGGAGCCTGATGAAGAGGACGCGCTGGCATGGATTAAAGACAACAGTCGTCCCATAGAGCCTGAAGAGGAAGAGCTACAGCATATGGTCGATAACGTGTATGCGGGCCTAACAGACGATCAAGTGAGTGATGCAGTAGAGAAAGACCATAACGACTCCACCGCCATTGACGGTACATACTCTTCCAATGAAGATGGGTCGTGGACTCAGGACTATACTCGCCCCGATGGGCAGACGATTACTCTAAAGGGCTACGGTGAGGGAGACGACGAGTATGCCACAGCGAATGTCACTGGGCTGTACCAGTAAGAAGACTAGGGGCTCAAGTGAGCGGGAAGGCAGGAAAACGCCCACGAACCCCTAGTCACTTGTCTTCTAACTCTCCCGAGCAGCAAGGGCAACGTGCTCCCACCCTTTTGGCAAGCCTTTTTTAAACTCACACGTTTGGATAATCACCATACAACGTGCGTGGTCTAGGCTTTTCGCTATACCGGCAGCCACTTCTGAGGTCAGCCCCCGGTCAGGAAGTACTACAGCAATGCGACTGTTACGCTGTATTTCTGCCACGGCACAGCCAATGGCAGCCGCGATACGGGCAGTCTCAGAGCCGCTAGAGGCAGGCACCAGTACCTTATCCTGCAGCCACCTACCGATAGTAGGAGTCTTGCCTGCTTCGATACGAACGCAGAGGTCAGGCACACCTTCAATCTTAGTGAGGTAACTGTTGATAGTCTCCTCTGCATGGTTCAAGTAAGTGCGGCAGTTCTCTGACATAGTATTTACCGCGTCGGCTAGAAGACTCTTAGCCTGTGCGCCCTTGGATACCTCAGCCGCTCTCCTCTCTAGCAGTAGGGGGCGGTTCTGGGAGAACTCATCGAACTCATCGATAGTATCGATGGCAATCTCTAGGTTCTTAACCTTAGTAGATGACTCTCTCTTCAGTGAGCTCAGCATAGTTACAGCAGCGAAGAAGCGTTCGTAAGCGGTCTTCTGAGGCATACGCGACACAAAGGTCGCTAACTCCCCCCGAAGGTCGCTCAGGAGCCTCTCAGCGTCTTCCTGAGGCAATAGGTTCTGGTACAGGAATGTGTAGAACTTAATAGGAGACGAGGCCATGAACCCGTATACCTCAGGCACGATGAATCTGTACAGAGGGGCAGTGCCCTCACGCTTGCCGTCTCTCCACACAGCCTTGGTTCCATCCTCGAAGTGCAGGATAGAGTGTGCGTTCGCTGCACTCGGATGCTTCAGGGACATGACCATGCGCTTGGCCTTGGCCGCATCCCGTGCCCCGAACTCGTGGGCCTCCCCGCTTAATGCCAGTTGCATAGCGTGGATGATTGTTGTCTTGCCCGAAGCGGGGGGTCCGCTGACGACCAGCTTATCTTCTACCGTGTAGGTTTTAGATGCGCTTCGGGTGAGGTTAGTTACTAGTTGAGTTGCCTTCATATCAAGTCTCCTTCCAAGATTTACCTATCTCGGCTTCTGCTGTGAATGTTACGGGGATACCTTCTATCTTCCGTGTCAAAGTGTCAGTGATTATTTCCTTAGCCCACTCCGCTTTGTCCTCGTCTACGACGAACAGCACGGAGTCATGCATCTGATTGATGATGCCAGTTCCTTCCTTGAAGTTGAAGGGTAACGGAGGAGCCTCGCGCCGTCCATTAACTTCTTTACCTAGGACTAGGTCCATCATGCCTTGGTGAACGACTGCTCCACCGGAGGACTGGACGGGGTAATTGACGATAGCGTTCTTGTCTTCGCCATTCTCAAAGAACCGCTTAAGGCCCCAGACTGGGTCAGCAATGTATCCTTGCCTTCTGTAATCTTTAATACACTTATCCCAGAAGACCTTGAACTCGCTGGCCCCGCCCAACCACTTACGGTGCATGGCCGCAACCTCCTTAAGTTTCTTCTTAAGGTAGATGAGGTTGCCTTCTGCGTCCTCCGTCTTGGTGATGATAGAGTGAATGGTCGGAGGGTCAGCCATGTAGAGCGCAGCGTACACAAAGGTTTTTGTAAGATCCCTTACCTTTTTGAACTGGCCAGTCCCCTTCTCTCTTGGGTCACTTGGGGCACCCTCCAGTTTCCAGTACTGGTCACCGAAGATGAACTGCCCCGATAGGTTGTGGGCATCGATGGTGTTGTTCTCGAATGCATCGAGGTAGTAGTCTGCCCCTGCAAGCGCAGCCATCATGCGGAGTTCCAGTTGGTCCATGTCTGCCCCTACGAGGGCCTTACCTTCAGGAGCAATGAAGCAGTCCCGCAGGCGGTAGGGCACCGTCTGGAAGTTGGGGTTGGAACTACTGAACCTCCAGCCTACAGTACCGGTGACGTTGTAGTTGGGATGGACGTAACCCTCTGGTGTACATACATACTGGTTCTTCTTGTAGTCAAAGGTGCCAGGCTTCCAGCGTCTGACGAAGGTGCCGAGCATCTTGTCTGCCCGTTTGAAGAAGCGTAGGTGGTTGAGGAAGGCTCGCTGCTCGTCATCCAGTAGAGGGTTGGACAGTAACTTGCGCAGGGAGGGCATTGCTACCGAAGGCTCACCTGCATCCGTAATGTCCTGAACAGGTAGGCCCCACTTGTCGAACAGTAGCTTGGATAACTGCACAGGGCTGTTGGGGTTCAGCTTCGGGGCCATCTGCTTTATCTCAGCGAAGTGTCGGGAACTCT
>JGI24006J15134_10000154_pt1 | contig 53389 bp, 47 predicted proteins | sample LinPmetageLP53_FD_15134 | JGI IMG/M metagenome (IMG submission 15134)
GGTTGTATAACCATTAAACGAACCTTTACAGGTTTTTTTCGTATCACCGTCGTTGAACCAAAGATCTGCTTCAACTTTCAGACGCCAATCATCACCATAAACAAACTCTACTGCAGGAATAGCGAAACCGCCACCTTTAGTAAGGTCAGTACCAGCCACGAATGACGGGTTAATGGTGTCACGATGGAAGTTCATCAACGTAAAGATAGTTAAGTAAGCAGTATGCTCTTTCTTTTGTGAACCAAAAGAAGCAAATTCTACTATTTCATCTTTATCGTCGTGAGACAATATCCAAGTGTCAAATAACTGAACACTTGACAGTGAAGGACGATGCGTACCTAGTGATTCCATCCACTTAAATTCCTTATCGATACGGAACATCATATTGATAGTATCTTTTTCGATAACACCGTTCCAACCAGGTAGATCTGAATAAATAGATCCGTAGTTGTAAGGTTTGTTAGGAATGAAAGCAATTTCAGCACTTAATGTTGCATCCATAGGCTGATTGAATCCGGTCATAGTAAAGCCGAAGATATCAATCTCAGGATACATCCAGTCACCTAATAGGTTTCCTTTTGTAGCCTCAGTACTGCCATAAGTTTCAGTTGCACCCATGAGGCCATAGTAAGCATAGTAGCCACCATTAGCGCCAGTTAGGCCAGAATCAGCAACAGCATTAGCAACGTCTGGACGATTTGCGGCAGTAGCACCTAGAGCATGTGGATTCACAACAGGAGCTGGATTGAAGGTTTTCATATAAGCGAATGAATAACCTATAGAACCCCACTCTCCGTTCCAACGAATACCATAAGTCATATCACTCCAGTCACCTGAACCATGATCCGTTTGGTATGAGTCAGTAAATTGTGTGAAGTCGACACCACGGTATGGGTGTGGAATCCAACGTCCACCTTCGATGTTGTAGTTACTTCCCATGTCCTCTTTACGGTCCCAACCTGGACGAATGTACCAGTTCAAGCTACCACCAAGTTCATAGAAATCTAACCTAAAGTTGAACAACATCAAGGGCTTGCGCCACTCTTCATTGTTTTCATAGAATAGACGACCACGATAATCATAACCGTGAACAACATCCATAGCCTGGAAGAAATCACTTTCTCCCCATACTAATTGTTGACGTCCAACACGAACCATTAATCTGTCGTCGAAGAGGTTTACGTCAAAATATAACTCACGTAACCAGTCAAAGAGTTCATCAGTAGTTTCGTATTGATCCATGTAGTCACCATCTCTACCTCTACTAACACCATCAGTAAAGTTACCGCTTTGGATACCAAATCCTGTAGCGATGGTTTCAGCACGAGCTTCCAGATCATCTAAATAATCTGTCTGCGCTTCTTTATCAAAACGTGTGATCACTTTCCAGTTCAAAGGACCAGTTTTAATATCGAAGTCCAAGTTGAGAGTTACCTCTGCTTGGTTCATACGGTATTTGTCATCTGCTGTAGTTTCATCATTGTCTTCCAGCATAACGCCTACAGTCGTTCTTACGTAGCCGTTCCAGTTAAGGTTATAGAAAGGTTCATTATCACCCCCGTAGCCATACGCAGAGAAAGCATTACTACTTCCTAAGAGAAGACCTCCAAATCCCAGCAGAAGGCCGCCGACCTTCAAAATACTGGTGCTTTTATTACTCACCATCTTATTCTCCCACTTATATTACTTTTATAATTAAATTGCCGTGATTATAAATCACGGCTCCTGCCAATATATGCCCCTTATGCAACAGTATCAACCCTGTTTCTTTTAAAATTCTAATAAAACTAAAAAATTTATTCAAAAAACAGTTTTTTTTAATACTATTTAAATATTTAAATTAAAATTTATTACATTAAAAACAATAGCTTAAATGATAAAATACTGGCAATAATTGTTCTGATAAATGGCGACTATTTAATACAAAAAAAGTTCAATTTACATAAAAAAAAGAAATAAATTAGTCAATTTTTCAGAAAATATTTACTTTTTTTACCACTTTTTTCGATAATGATTATCATTCGCATATAAATAAGCGGCTGCAGGGCATTAATTTCGATTTTATTGTGAAAATTCATATTTTACATTATCGATGGTAATAATTTATGTGCCTATTTAATTCTCCTGAGCACAGTTACGCAATTAGTAACACCAGAGCCACCTATGTTTACTGTCATAGCTATTTCAGCATTATCTTTTGCTGGGACACCAATAGGCTCTCCGGTCAATTGCTTATAAGCAAGTGCATGCATGGAGGCTCCCGTGGCACCAACTGGATGACCTTTTGCTTTAAGTCCACCAGATAAATTAATCGGGCAGTCGCTACCTGGATCAAACTTACCATCCATTAAATCAAAGCCTGCTCGACCTGATTCAGATAAACCTATGGCTTCGGCGCATAAAAGCTCATTAACTGTGAAGCAATCATGTACTTCTGCGAAGTCTAAATCAGATACGCTAATATCTGCCTCTTTGCATGCAAGTGAAACGGCATGCCTGGTAGCCCTTAATTCATCAAGTCCCCCCTGACGGCCATTCAGCATCATTCTATCTGTGGTATGGCCAACGCCGCTTAATTCCACTGCATGCTTGAAATTTTTTATAGCATTATCTGTTGAGGTCAAAACAACTGCTGCCGCACCGTCTGTAATTAAAGAGCAGTCATGCAATCGCAGAGGTGGTGCAATCATTGGATTGCTTCCTTTGCCTGTCTCAGGCAAATTAAGTATTGCTTCTGCTGTCGTTAAATTATTTTTGTCTGGCAAACTACCAGCTCCAAAATGAGCGAGGGGATTCTGAATTCCATTTCTGTAGTTGAGTGCCGAAACATGCGCTAACATAGTTTTTAGTTGATCGTCAGTAAGCTGATGCTTTTTTTGGTAAGCCAATCCCAACTCTGCAAATAAGCCTGGGAAAGTCATTCCATGGCTGCCCTCTTGGGGCCAATATGAACAGCATGCTAATGCATGAGTGACTCCAGGTGTATCCAAAAGACTCATTTTTTCAACTCCTAGTGCCAGTACATGCTTGAAACGACCAGAGGCTACACCGTAAGCAGCATTATAAATAGCCAGTGAAGAAGTTGCGCAAGCTCCTTCAGTTCGGGTAGTTGGCTTAAATAATAAACCCTGTGGGTCAATCTCTAAAGCTAAAGGCCCAACATGCTCCTGATTAACGAATAATGAGGGCGAGCAAGACCCAACCCATATAGCATCAATATCACTTGCCTCCAAACCTGCATCAGCAATTGCTTTTGAGCCAGCTTCTATTAATAGCTCATAAAAACTCTTAACATCTTCGATAGTGCCAGCTTCACGGTCTCGCTTAACAAAAGCACCGAACTTGGTATTGTATGCACCCACTATGCTTACTTTCACATTCAACTCCTTTAATTATTACAAATTTACGGTCAGCTGAGATATAAAACTTTTCTTCTTAATTGCTGACAAGAATAGACTAAATCTTCTTTTTTTCGTTTTTCCAAAATACAGCTCTTAAATCTTTTTTTAGAACTTTACCGACAGGGCTTCTTGGAAGTTCATCAATTATAATAACTTTTTTTGGTGCTTTTACACTTCCAAGTTGTTTCTTGCAAAGATTTATAATTTCTAATTCTTCAGGCGCCTTGTTATTATCCTTGAGCTCGATTATTGCAGTTACTTGTTCTCCCCATTTTTCATGCGGAATACCTATGACAGCGCAATCTTTGATAGCTGGAATTCCCCAAATCAGTTGCTCTATNTCTCCTGGGTAAACATTAAACCCTCCTGAAATAATCATATCTCCCTTTCTATCCACTAATGATAGATAACCTTCTTTATCAAATATACCCATATCACCTGTTAGCTGCCAGCCATTTATCCTTATCGATTTAGTAGCCTTCATGTTATTGAAGTATTTATTCATTAAAAGCCTTCCTTTAATAGCTACTTCTCCTTTTGAGCCCGAAGGGAGAGGATCCCCAGATTCACTTAAAACTGCAATCTCGATATCAGGTGAAGCTTTTCCACATGAACCTAATATTGAAATATCGTTTTTATTTAACGCTTTTATATGATCCTCAGCAGAAAAGAAAGTACATATCATAGGTGCCTCGGCCTGACCATAGGTTTGGACCATTACTGGACCAAATATAGATATTGCCTCTTTAAGTTTATCGATTGACATAGGAGCTGCGGCATACCAAAAATATCTTAAGCTACCGTAGTCGTATAATCTTATATCTTCAAAATCAAGAAGCATGTAAATTGCGGTAGGCGGAAGGAATAATGTCGTAACTTTATATTTTTGAATAGCAGAAAGTATTTTTTCTGGAGAAAAATCATCCATAACAAGAATTGAGCCGCCCTCTTTAATCGTTGAAAACGAACCAATCCCAGCTGCATGGGTCATAGCTGCACTAACAAGATAACAGGGCCTTACATCTGTAATTTTCATCTGTTTTTTTTGAATATCTACAATCGCTTCCCAGGTATCAGTTCGCCACTCTGCTAACTTTTGGTCGCCAGTAGTTCCACCAGTAGGAAATAGTGAAACTAGTTCTTTTATACTCGATCCTGAAGACTCATTGATACTAATGTCTTTTTTTAAAGGGTAAGTTTTAGCTTGAAAATTTTTCTCAGCTTTGTTTTTTAAAGATGAAAAAGTGATATCTGCAATTTTGTTAGTTTCTAAGTAAGCTATATTTTCTGAACCAAGCTCAGTTAATGATTCTGTAATTTTTTTATCAAATCTTTTATCGATAAATAAAAAATTTGCATTAGATAACCGAATGAGTTTTAAATTTGCATCAAAGGTGTTCTTTGTATTCAAGGGCAACCAGACAGCCCCTAGGCGAGAAATAGCAAAAATACAACAATAAGCTGCAACACAGTTTGGGGTATACGTTGCTACGATATCCTGAGCCTTTACTCCCTTTTGATCTAAAAAATTTGCTAAGTGAATTGAAGCATTCACCATCTCAGGATATGAAAAATCTATATTATTTTCTAGATCAAAAAATTTAGCCTCTAGGGCTTCGGGGGAAGAAAGAGCCAAGCTTTTATCCAAAAAATCGACAAGACGCATAATATGCTGATGATTATTTTATCGTGGAGAGGGTCTCGAGGACCTTTTCAGGGTTAATATCTTCGGGGATAGTAAAATAACTGAATCCTGTATTTTCTTTTGCATCACTCGATGTCCACAGCGAGTGGCTAATATCAACCCCAAGTGAATCACTACAAGCAGCTGACTGTTCAGGAATAATGGTAAAGTCGATCTCATCTGGTGCATTAAAACCTTCATTTTGAAAAGGTAACTGGAGACCAACAGACCAACGATAGTGCTTTGCAACGTTCAACACAGGCTGATACCAAGTGATCTCTTCTGCACTTGATGGCAAGAGCTCCTCATCCTCTACCAACAATATGCCAGATAAGTTTGTTTCACTGTAATAGCGCAAAAAATCAGCCATATACATAGAAACTGTATCTACTGACATCTCAGTAGGTTCAAGGTCATTTTTGGTTGCTGCCTTATGCGATCTGGCTAACAATGATCTTGGTGAAGGTATAACTAAAACAGTAGGCACTGAATTACCATAATTATCGTTTATAGCAATTAGGACTTCAGCAAGTAACTCTCTTGGGGCGTAAGCCTCAAGAAGGACCTTGGAGGCAAATGTGGAGCGACTTTTTTCAGACATAGACTTGATCGCATTTTCATCATCTTCCATCCAATGATGGAACAGGTCCCATACATCTATAACGACAACTTCTGCTTTTACCAGTGCATGTGCTTGAGTATAAAAGGATAAGTATGATGCTGGTGTTGACCATGGATTGGCATCACTTCCAAGTAATAAATTTTTTGCATAGTTATTAAAATTAACCCAAAGGCACGGAGAATTATCTCCGCCCTTAAGGTAATCTAAAAGATCAACCGCCATCTTTATTTCCTATCAGCTTTAACGACAATTCCTGCTTTTTTTCTAACATCTGCAAGTTCTTGCTCTAGCTCACCAATTCTCACATCTTTTGGATTGATCATATAGTTAGCGCCAGGGTTAGCAGCGTCTCTCAAGTCGTCATTCGATCCGCAGTAAACTTGCTCGTTATTACCGTTCCATGCACCATAAAAAGGAATGTCGTCTGGCGGAATGTCCCTAACATGCTTCTTAACAAATTCTGCATAAGGTACACCTTGCTTTTTTCTTTGTTCCCGATATTTTTCGCGCATTTTTTTAGTCGCAATTCCATCGACAGCTAATGTTTCATCATCGAATACAACCTTATATAGCTTTTTGGCCCAATCAGGAGATATTAATTTTTCTTCAATATCCATAATTACAAGGTCAGGATCACGCTCTAATACATCCCCGTATCCTCCACCAGAGCCTTGAGAAATCATATAAAGGGCACCACGTTTGGATATGTCAAAACCTAAACCTAGGTGTTGCGTAGTATAAATAGCATTCTCAAATGGCTGCTCATTCATAATCTCATGTATAGAATGTCTCATTTTTGAAGGATCATTCAGCATAATATCGTATACATCCACGCCCTCTACTCTACATAGTGGACCAGATCCTGCAGCGTAACCACCAAACAAACCTTGGATAGTTGGAGCTTTCGAACCTAAACAAGAGGTCATGAAACCCCATGCATCACTATCTTTTGTAGAAGCGATCTGAGTATAACCCATGCCACCTCGATACTTTCCGGGCGCTTGAGTATTCATAGTCATTTTCTTGGAAACAAGTTGAAGGAATGGTACATCTTCTTCGTTCATTTCTTGTTCACCAATATCAGCCATGGTTGCAAAAATTGGTGATAGGGCATGCTCTCCGTCTCTATCCATTCTTGCACCACCACCCATACCGTTTAAATCTGCACATAAGTTACCAAGCGTCTCACCATGCTGATTCACACCACCCCAAATGAAAGTGTTGATCATATTATGCCAAGGCGCTAAAACACGCGTATATTTTTCTGGAGTACTGTAGAGCATTTTTGCTGTTGCATGCTGGGCTACTGTAAAGCTATGAAAAATTGACATGAGACTCTGAGAATTTGGTGCAGAATAAGTACAATCTACAATTGATCCAAGTGTTGACTTAAACTCAATTGGAGAAAGACCCGCCTGACCTCTCGGCAAATCAGGCCAGATATGATTCATAAATGCTTGCCCAACCATTCCCTTCATACCAGGAAGCTGTGTATTAATAGCACGGTTAGTGAATTCTGGGCTACTTCCAGAGAAGTCAAATATTAANCTATCTCCTTTTTTAATAGCAGTCATATTCATCTTAATCAAAGCGTTTTCACGCAATGTACCATCCATGATTGTATGAGTTCTTACAGTCATATCTGGCCATTCAGATATTCTGCGACGAACCTCAGTAACCACACTTTCATTTGTATATCTCAAGCAAGCCGTTAGAGCATCTGGACCTTCAGAGGCAAAAACTTCTTTGATTCTTTGCTCAAGACGCATACAAGCAAACAGCTTCACTTTCATGTCTTCATACTGAAGTTTAGGTTCACGCACGGAGTTTTGTAAGAAAGTCAGTAAGTCTCTTTTGATTTTATAATTTTCTACCACTTTAAAGGGTGACATTTTCAACCCTTCATCAAAAGAAGTTTCAGCCATAGTTGGCATACCACCTGGCTCGATAGCTCCACACTCGCCTTCATGAACTGTCGAGGCAGCCCAGCAAATTAACTTGCCTTCGTGGAACACGGGTAAAATCATACTTTGGTCAGTATTATGGACGTTGCCATATCTTGAATCATTATGAATAAACCCATCACCCTCTTGAACTCCGACGGTTTCTTCATCGATCCAATTTTTAATTATAAATTTAATAGGATGGTGAACAAGCGCGGAGAAAATTAGTACACCTCCAGCACTACCAATAGTTAAATCTCCGGAAGAAGAATATATTCCAGTGATAATATCGCCCCATTTCGCGCCTGGAGCTGCGCCCATCTGCTCTACCATTTCAAAACCTTCTTCACATGCAGACTGAAGTCGATCTCGTATAGAAGCAATCTGATTTAAATCGGTATATTCCTTCATGACCCTTTCTTCAGTCTCGGTCCTAGGCATAATGCGGTGGTCCCGCATAATCTCAGGATCTGGACCAAGGAATAAAGTTGTATCCTTGAGGAATTTCTGTATTAACTCTTGATCTTGAACATTAAGTTCAATTTTTGCTTTCTCGTTCATAATATAATTACCTCTTTAATTCTTTTCTTCTTCACGAAGAAACCAAACTGCCCCTTGCTCAGCTGAAACATACTTCCAACCGGGTTCGATTAAATACGTTGATACTTCTGAAGATACTAGTCCTGGACCATCTATCTCTGTTCCTGGAGGTATATCTGCCTTGTTCCAGACTGGTGTTTCAATAGCTTTACCATCACCAACAAAATAACATTTACGTGTTGTTGTTGGAGCAGGTGGTGCAATACGCTTATTCTGTGCTATCGGTTTAATGTGGTCAAATTTTACTGTGTCATGTTCAACATAGGAGGCAACACGGATTGTGTTAATCCGGATACCTGCTTCTGGCGCCTGACTTCCCTCACCAAAGCGTTTACCGTAGTCACTTGAAAATTGATCAAGAATATTCATCACATCCATTACAGCTTCAAGTGAATGCTTTGGAACTACTACGGTAGTTTGAACCAACTGATTACCGTAACGCATATCTAGCTCAAGTGAGTGTTTAATATCGCTTAAAGATGAGCCCTGTCTTACAAGATCAGCTTGGCCTCTCTTGCTTAGCTCAACAACTAAATCGTTAAATTTTGAATAATTATCAAATACCTTTCGCGACGTAGAATCATATAGGACCATGAAGAGTGATGTTTCATGGATATGCATCTGATGCATGTTTCCTGCTCCCACTGCAGAAAATACAGAGCTAAAAGGAGTTGCAAGAATCTTATTAATTTTTAATTTAGAAGCAATACCACAACAATGCAACGGACCGTTACCACCATAAGCAAGCATAGTGAAGTCTTTTGGGTCATAACCACGGACTCTCAACTCTGTATTAACACCGTTAGCCATGTTGCTATCTACTTTTTCTTTGACTAGTAATGCAGCTGCGATTGGCTCAACATCTAAGTCATCACAAAGTGTTTCTTCAATTGCAAACATAGATCTCTTAGGGTTCAAAGGTATACTTCCACCCGCATAATTATCAGCATCTAAATAGCCTAAAACTAAATCTGCATCTGTAACTGTAGGGCTCATTCCACCTCGATCATAACAAGCTGGACCTGGGTCAGAACCTGCGCTTTTAGGCCCAACTGCTACAGCGTTGTACATCCGATCAAATGAAGCAATAGAACCACCGCCAGCTCCAAGAGTAACAAGATGCACCATAGGCACTGAAACTAACCATCTATCAATGACGGGATTAAAGTCATAATGCTTAATTCCACCTTCAACAACAATACCAATATCATAACTTGTACCGCCCATATCTGTAGCAATAACACTACCTAAATCAGCCTCTTTAGCAAGATGTTCTGCGGCACTAATTCCAGAAACTGGACCTGAGTGAATAGTTTGTAGTGCGTCTGTAGAGTTAAGCTGAGCCATACCACCTGAGTTATGAATCACCAGCATAGGTTTAGAGTAAGAATTAGCTCGTAAATTTTGTTCCAGTTGACTCATGGCATGGTACATAGTGGAGTGCAGATAACCATCTACAATTGCAGAAGTAGCTCTAACATATTCACCTTTACGACCAGCTACACGATGAGAGAGTATCACAGGAATCGAACCCAATAAGTGGGTAGGATATTCTTCTAGTAAAATTTCTTCTACTCGTTTTTCATGTGCTGGATTAACTACTGAATTTACAAAACAAATTACTATTGCTTGTGCGCCTTTGTCTACTAAAGTTCTAATTTTTTGACGAACATCATCTTCATCAACAGGCATTACTAGTTCGCCCTCAAAACCCAAGCGCTCTCTGACACCTTCAATCATATTGGGCAATACTAGTGGAACTGGTCTTTGGGCATCAGGGAGGTTCTGTTTACCTAGATCGTCTAGACCTTCACCATAACCACGAGCTCTGCTTAGTGGCACCATTGCCTCATAACCGGCTGTGACCAGCATACCTATCCTTGGACCATTATGTTCAATGAGTGCGTTTGTGCCTAGAGTTGTTGCATATCTAACTGAATCAACACCAGCTAAAAGCTCTTCCATGCCTACACCAAGTTCTTGATATGCTTTTTCAAGAGCCTCATTAAAACCTAATGCAAGGTTTTGATGGGTAGTTAAAGCTTTGGTTTCTATATACTTATTATCCCAAACTACAAAGCAGTCAGTAAAAGTCCCGCCTATATCTACAGATATACGTTTCATAATTTTTTTCCTAAAACTTTAAAAATGTTTAGCTTATCTCCATAACAAAAGAAATTCACTTCACTATTAATGATTGTGTCCACAACTTCTGTCAACTAATACATTTGGACCCGTAGTTGGCTCTGTGAGCTCTTCTCTTTTACTCCACTGCTTTTTAAGTGCATCAACGTCTACTTCCATATCATATAGAGGCATATGTCCCGGGAAAGTATACTCAACTTCGATTTGGGTGCCACAATGTGGGCAATAAAATTCGTAAATATTGACCCATTCTTTATCGGGGCAAAAAGTAAATTTATATTTTTCTGGATCGATGACGGAAGGGTGTATATCAGCTGGGTCTCTATTGTAGACCAACAAACCTTCTTTATAGTTACCTCGAGCTGGCCCGATTTCATTTTCGCAATTGCGACACTCCCACATTTCTGATTCTAGATCTATTCGAAGATATTCAGTCATTAATACTTTCATTATTTGGCTCCCTTTGTAAGGCATATATCGCCTAGTTCGGTTACGACAAAAGCCCAACCTTGTCGGACCAAGCACGTGAAGTATTCGTCTTCAATTACTGCTGGGCCAACACCATGATTTCCAGATTTCATTTTATTTACTTGATATACAGGCAAATCTTTCCATTCTTGGTTATCGCCAAAAATAGATCTTACTGTACTTTTAGTAGCTGCAGAACCTTGCGATACCTTAGCTTGTTGGTTTGAATCCACTCTGAGTTTTTTTCTTGCAGAGAATTCTAATGTAGCTGAATCTGCACCAGATAGGGCTTTTGGAAATGAAGCTTTACCACTTAGTTTATGTGTAGTTTCATCGCTACCTTTAACGCCTACTATTTGAGCGTTAATCTCATAATCGCCATCAGTGTAGCCCTCAGCAAACATATCCCGTTGAGCTTTATCAGCTAACTTGGCATATGCCGCTTCCAGTGTTTTGTTTGTAAGATCTGCTAAAACGATTGAATAACTTTGTCCTATATCGCAAGAACCTATACCGTATGCACTAAAAATAGCAGCAGTTTTAGGTATAAATACAGTTTTTATACCCGCTTTATCTGCAATACCACAAGCACTCATTGGACCAGCGCCTCCAAATGCTAGTAATACTGTCTCATCTGAGACATTAGCAAATTCAACCATCTCATCAGAAACTTTTTTATCATAAGCATCACGTAATTTGACTAAAGCTTCATCTGAAGAAATTCCTAGAGGGCTAGCAACATTTTCATCAATTGCGGCACGCGCTCTGTCAATATCGAGCTTAAGCCCACCTCCAAAAAAAGTTTGGGGGTCAAGTAGCCCCATCAAAAGGTTTACATCAGTCATTGTCGATTCTTTCCCGCCACGACCAAAACTTGCTGGACCAGGAACAGCGCCAACACTTTCAGGACCCACCTGTATATCTTTTCCATTGATCGAGAAAATGGAGCTTCCTCCGACACCCGGGCTTGATATCTCACAAAGTCCAAATGAAATTGGAACACCCTCAACAGTGCCACGACGAGATTCGCTGACAGTATTATTGATCACTTGTCCAATATCTGTTGTGGTGCCACCAATATCCATGGATATAACATTACTAAGCTTATATTGTTTGCTAAACTCTTTAACACCCTCCATGCCGCCACGCGGACCTGAGCTGTATGTTTTCAATGCAATAGTTTTGGCGACACGAGATGCATCTCCGTCATTACGAAAAATAAGTAATGGGTTTTTTGTTCGGTATTCACGCAATCGATTCTCTGCGTTATATAAGAAACTTTCCATTGCAGGGTGAAGGAAAGAGTTAACTAACGCTGTCCAACCTCTGCGGTTACTTGATACATCTTCGGCTAATTCACTTGCAAATAACATCGGCACTGCACCCAAAAGGTGTCGTGGATAGCTATTAAAAGAAATTCTTTTAAACTGGGATTCGCAATGGGTTGCATCATCATTATCAAAACAAACAACAACACGGTTTGCACCTCTCGCGGTTAGTCGAGTTATAGAGGTAGTAGTTTCAGCTGCACTATCTTCATCATTTAAATCAGCTAAATCTATTTCTTCGATTCGGTCTCCGACGAGGAAGGTAAATAGATCTGGATCTTCCTCTTGCATTGACTTGATTAATTTTGCGTTACCTTTATTTACAACCATTCCTAATTTAGGACCCTTCCGCTCAACAATAGCGTTAGTTCCTTGGGTGGTCGAGTACCTTATATGCTCAACTTCTGCAAGCAATCTAGAGACATCTTCTTGACCATAAACCGCTTTGGAGACATCTTTTAGACCATCAAAGAAACACTTACTTAAATCATAGGGTGTAGTGAGTGTTTTTGTTGTATAAAATTTATTATCTTTCAGTACACATATATCTGTCAGAGTACCGCCGTTATCGATATTAATTAACATTCCCATACCGAGCTACCTTAATTCTGTGATTCTAAAAAGTTTAAAAAACAAGTTATTAGATCTAATATAGCCATATTACGAAGTTAAGTATATGCTGTTAAACAAGTTTATCCAAAACTACCTAATGAAACTAAAATTATACTAATAAACCAAGTTATCCATTTATATGAGATTCAAAGAGCCATGTCTAGTGGCTGAATTCCTTATGTACTCACTTAGCAAATATAAATAAGCTTGCCAATGCAAACAAGGTCATATTTTATCGCTAAAACTCACAAATTATATCAAAATTTACAATTTTTTTGGTATATTTTCTCAATACATTTCAAAAACACATACTTTAAAAAGAAAAATTATAAACAGAATGAATACTAGTTGCTTTCATTTTCTATTAGGATAATCCCTCAGTAAATACTACAAAGTCAGCTATTAAGGTCTTGAATTTTTAGGCTGGGAGAATTAGAAGCTACTGAGCTAGGAGGTATATCGGCATTTTGGTTTGAGCGCATGTAAATCTTATAGGATGGCGGAGAGAGAGGGATTCGAACCCTCGATAGGTTATTAACCTATACTCCCTTAGCAGGGGAGCGCCTTCAGCCACTCGGCCACCTCTCCGGATAACTAATTATCCTTCATCAAAAATGATGATAATTTTGCTGGCGGTATCATATCAATACCACTTAAGAAATCAATCGCACAAGGGAAACTTAAAATATTAATATTAAGATTAATTTATAAATTACCAGCATCTTGATCTAGGCCAAAAATATTATGTAGTGACCTTACAGACAAATCTAGTAGGTTTTCAGCAATGACTACTGTAATTTTAATTTCTGAAGTGCTTATCATCTGTATATTCACATTTTCTTTACCCAGGGCATCAAACATTGTTGCAGCAACTCCTGCATGCGACCTCATACCTACACCCACTAAAGCGAGCTTAGCTATGTTTTCGTCAGACTCCACTGAAGTAGCCCCTAACTCAATGGCAACTTTATTTAAAACATCTTCTGTCTTTTTCATTTCATCCCGATGAACAGTAAATGTTAGTGAGGCTGTTTTATCTTGAGCAACGTTTTGTACGATTACATCCACTTCAATGTTAGCTCGGCCAACTGCTCCCAAGATTCTAGAAGCGCTACCAGGAACGTCTGGAATACCTCGAACAGTGAGCTTTGCCTCATCTCGATTAAATGCGATGCCTGAAACAATTGGTTTTTCCATATCGAGATTATCCTCAAGTGTAATTAAAGTTCCGGGTCCATCATCAAAAGTAGACAAAACTCTCAAGGGAACCTTGTATTTTCCAGCAAATTCTACAGCTCTTATTTGTAATACTCTAGAGCCCTGGCTTGCCATCTCGAGCATTTCTTCGAAAGTGACACTATCTAAACGTCGAGCATTTTCGACTATACGAGGATCTGTTGTGTATACGCCGTCGACATCAGTATATATTTGGCATTCTTCTGCTTTTAAAGCAACAGCTAAAGCGACTGCAGTTGTGTCTGATCCACCCCTGCCAAGAGTCGTAATGTTCCCTTGCTCATCAACTCCCTGAAATCCTGCCACTATAATTACCTGGCCTTCAGCGAGATCTTTTTCTATGCGACTGGATTCTATATCTAATATTCGGGCTTTAGAATGAGCATCATCTGTAAGTATAGGGACTTGTGAGCCAATATAAGATTTTGCCTTGCAGCCTCTTTTATGCAAAGCAATACATAACAAGGCTATTGTAACTTGCTCTCCTGTTGATAATAGAACATCCATTTCGCGTGAGCTTGGAGCTTTATCAATACTGCGCGCAAGCTCAATCAAGCGATTAGTCTCACCACTCATGGCAGAGACTACCACTACTATACTGTCTCCACGATTGTGAAAACTGGAGATTTTATCTGCTACAGCTTCGATTCTTTCAGCAGTAGCAACTGAAGTCCCGCCAAATTTTTGAACTAATAAACTCATGTATAACCCAGTCTCTATGGAATATTCGGTATTGTATTCTGCCTTAATATCCCTTAAGACGCATTAAAATAGTTTCAAAATAGTGCGCAATTAAACACCATATTGTTTTTAAAGTTAAGGAGTATCGGCTATACAAGCTAACATGAATAGTAGTGTATAAATTAATCGATTAATTTTTCTTTAACCCAATCAAAAACTGAATTCATTGCCTCAGGTAGAGCATTAATTTTCGTGCCTCCACCTTGAGCCATATCTCTGCGACCCCCACCCTTTCCATCTAATTGGCTGGCCACAAATTGCATTAGATCTCCTGCGTGGATAATTTCAGGTATTCCTTTAGTTAATCCTGAAACTAATGAAATTTTTTCTTCTTGAATTACAGCTAATATGACTACGCTCTCTAGTAGTTTGTTTTTTAAATGATCTACTGTATCTCTAAGTGTTTTTGGATCAACTCCCTCTATAACAACAGATAAAACNTTTATACCTCTGATATCTCTGGCCTGAGAGATAAGATCTGACCCTGCTATGCCAGATATTTTTGATTTNAAGCTTGCGTTTTGTTTTTCTAGATCCCTAGATTCAGCTAACAAAGATTTAGCTTTTTNAAGTATATTTTCTGGGCTAGNTTTAAAAATAGCACATACACCCTCAAAATCTTGTTCTAATTTATCAAAATAATTCAATGCAGCTTCACCGGTTACAGCTTCAATTCGACGAATACCAGCAGCAACGCCTGCTTCAGATATAATTTTGAATAAACCAATATCACCTGTTCGAAGAACATGTGTACCTCCACAAAGCTCGACAGAAAATCCATCGCCCATTGTTAGAACTCTTACCTCGTCGCCATACTTCTCACCAAATAATGACATAGCACCTTTTTCTTTGGCGGTCCTCATATCGCAAACATCAGTTATTATTGAAGTATTATGACGGATTTCTTCATTTACGATCTTTTCTATAGTTTTCTTTTGCAAGGAGTTGAGAGCCTTTGGATGACTAAAATCAAATCGAAGACGATCGCTATCCACCAAAGAACCTTTTTGCATGGCACCCTCTCCCAAAACTTTTCTTAGGGCTGAATGCAGTAAATGGGTTGCAGAGTGATTAATTTCTGTCGCTAATCGTAGATTCGCATCGACTATTGAATCAACTTTTTGTCCAAGAGACATAGACCCGCTAGAAAGGATACCAATATGTAAGAAATGCTCTCCTTGTTTTTGGCAATCTGTTACTGAAAACTTAGAGAGATCAGAAACTAAGAGTCCATGATCTCCTACCTGACCTCCAGATTCTGCATAAAAGGAAGTGTTGTCTAAAACTACTGCGGCAGTTTCACCTTCTGAAATACTTTCAACTAAATTACCATTTAATATTATAGCTACAATATTTCCTTGGACTGCAGTCGATCTATAACCAGTAAACTCAGTCTTGCCCTCTAGTTCAAAATTTTGGGCATACTCAATATTAAATTTTCCGACCGATCTTGCTTTATTTCGTTGAACTTCCATACATTTTTCATAGCCATGCATATCGAGGGTTAGGTCCTTTTCTCTAGCAATATCATTGACTAAATCAACAGGAAATCCATACGTGTCATAAAGTGTAAAGACCATCTCCCCAGGAATGACAGTATCATCTAATTTTGTCAAAAAGGAGTCTAATAATGACATTCCTCTATCGAGAGTCTTCTGAAACTGCTGTTCTTCTTTTAAAAGTACTTTTTCAACAGTAGCTTTAGCTTTAATTAATTCTGGATATGCTTCACCCATAATGGAGCAGAGGTCTGACACTAAAGAATAAAAAAAAGGTTGCTTTTGTCCTAGTTGATTTCCGTGACGAATCGCTCTTCGAATAATGCGCCGCAAAACATAGCCCCGGCCCTCGTTTGACGGCAAAACTCCATCAACTATCAAGAAACTACAAGATCGAATATGGTCTGCTATCACTCTAAGGGACTTATTATCAAGATCTTTCATATTAGTTGCTTTGGCAGCAGACTTGAGCAAGAACTGAAAAAGATCTACCTCATAATTATTATGAACGCCTTGCATCACTGCAGCTATTCTCTCAAGGCCCATCCCTGTATCGACAGAAGGACTTGGAAGGGGCTCCATGGTTCCGTCCGCTCTCTTTTCATATTGCATGAAAACTAAATTCCATATTTCTATATAACGATCAAGGTCATCATTTTCACTTCCAGGTGGGCCACCAGGAACATCTTCACCATGATCATAAAATATTTCTGAGCAAGGGCCGCAAGGACCTGTTTCTCCCATCTGCCAAAAATTGTCATCTTTCAATCTAGAAAAACGGTTCGGGTTTACACATATTTCGTTTAGCCATATTTTTTCTGCTTCGTTATCTGTTTCATGAACGGTAATCCATAAGCGCTCTTCAGGCAAACCAAGCTCTTCTGTCAAAAATTTCCATGCAAATATAATCGCCTCTTGCTTGAAATAATCACCGAAGCTAAAGTTTCCTAACATTTCAAAAAAAGTATGATGCCTAGCTGTATAGCCTACATTTTCGAGGTCATTATGCTTGCCTCCAGCTCTTACGCATCGTTGCGAAGAAGTTGCTCGTAGATATTTACGATTCTCTTTACCTAGAAATGTATCTTTGAATTGAACCATACCGGCATTTGTAAACAACAAAGACTTGTCATTAGTAGGCACTAGGCTGCTACTAGATACTAATTTATGGTTATGTCTCTCAAAATAATCTAGGAAAGATTGTCGAATTTCAGAAGTTTTCATAATCAAATATAACCCACAATCTTATTTGAGATATTTTAAAAAATTTTACAGTACAGCCAAATAAAATCTGAATTTACCTAAGGCCTAGGCAATCAAATCAAAAGCTAAGATTATTCTCTACAAATTTTTTATTTCCTAACAAATGTAAGTGCAAATGAAAGACGGTTTGGCCAGCTTCAGTACCATTATTTATTACTATTCGGAAAGCTTCACCTATTCCAGCCTCTTTCGCAAGATTACTAGCTACTAGTAACAAATGCCCCAATAAAATCTCGTCTTCCGAAGCAGCATTTGCAAGCATAGGGATAGCCTTTTTGGGAATAACCAGCAAATGCGTAGGAGCCTGTGGTGCTATATCCTTTATAGCTATACATTGCTCATCTTCGTAAACAATATCTGCAGGTATACCTCCAGTAATTATTTTTTCAAAAAGGGTTTTATCTGCCATTTCCCATATAACCTAAACTAAAATTTATTACTCAACTATACATTAACTGAGTTTTTCATCAGCATTTAACTGGCGAGCTTCTGTTTCAAGCATTATTGGAATACCATCTCTAATAGGATAAGCAAGTCCGCTCGCACGACAAACAAGCTCGTCCTTGTCCTTAAGGTACTCGAGTGGTCCCTTGCTCACTGGACAGACCAAGATAGACAATAAATTTTTATCAATCATGCTAACCCTCAAAATAAAAATCATAAAAAAATATATAAGTTTAAGTCAAAGACGTTTGTAAAACTATGGAGTAAGGGGAAAATATTTCAAGACTAACTGCGGATCAAGTCTTACATCAAGCCAATTAATTCTCCAATCAAGATGTGGGCCTGTTGCTCTTCCCGAAGCGCCAACCTTAGCTATTAAATCTCCTCTTTTTACTCTCTGACCAACATCAACACTAATTTCACTGAGATGGATATAGGTTGAGCTAATTCCAAACCCGTGCGAAATAATCAAAGTTCCTCCAGAATAAAACATATCAAGATGCACTTCACTGAGATGGATATAGGTTGAGCTAANTCCNAACCCGTGCGAAATAATCAAAGTTCCTCCAGAATAAAACATATCAAGATGCACAAGCTCTACAACCCCTGGGGCAGGCGCAATAACCGGGGTACCTGTTGGGGCGGCTATATCTAAACCGTAGTGCGGATTACCGGGATGTCCATTATAAAGCCTTCGGCTACCATAGACACCTGTAATAGGGCCCTCCAAAGGCATTACAAAGCCAGATAAAAAATCTAAGCTATTATTTATTTTAGCTCTTGCAATCCAAACTTGTTCCGATTCTTTTTTTATTCTCTCAGTTAAAGATGCTGGAGGTTTTACTGTATTTTGAGGAACACCAAAAATTTTTTGCTCTGCATATTTTCTTTGGTGAACTGGAAATATATATTTTTTTTTCTCATTTTTTTTATTAACAGAGGTTAAAGTAATCTTTTCTGGGGCATTACGACCGAGTCCAAAAACAAAAAAACCGCTTTCGTGCACTCTTATATCTCGACCCATTATTTTTACTGTTGTTCCTGGATCCACTTGACCAGATGTAATAGAGCCCTGAGATAGCTGACCATTTATTACAGCTCCATAAAGGCTGGGTGGCACTGTAAGCAATGCAATAAATAATATATTTTTTAAGTTAATCATTAAATAATTAAAAATATCCGAATGGTTGATTTTTTATTATTCACAGCATGCAGATATATGTTCTGATTTAAATCCACGATACTGTAAAAAATTATTTATTTTCACTTTTTTGTTGAATTCATAGCTATCACTATAGCCATACTTTTTTATCATTACTTTTCTCGCTAGCTCAAACCAATCTACTCCGCATTCTGATATAACTTTTTCCGCCATATCATTTGAAATTTTATAGTTTTTTAGCTCAGCAAGGATTCTATTAGGCCCGTATCCTTTTCTTATTCTTGTTCCAGCCAGCATTTCAGCAAAGCGAAGATCAGACTGAAGATTCAGATCCTTTAGATTTATTATGACATCATAGATTAGCTTTGATTCATCTGGAAATATTTTGACTAACTTTTGTAATAAGTCATCGAATGAGTGCTCTCTTCGAGCAAGTAATGACATCGCACGATATTTGATATTGGCGGGCGCTTCTATCTTTTTTTTTTCATAAAAGTAAAATTAATTTTACATATCTTGCTATAAGTTATAAGAGATGTCAAAAAACCATACTTCTTTCTCAAGTATGGTTTTCATAGCAACCTCGATAATATATTTTTACTCTGGCACCTTAGTTTCATTATTATCTAATGTGTCATTTTTTTGAACCACCTCTGATTTGCTGTCCTTTTTCAATACAGGCATTAGTTGCGCTCTAATTTTTTCTTCAATTTCATTAGCTATGCTTTCATTTTCACGTAAATATTCACAAGCATTAGATTTACCTTGACCAATTTTACTTCCGTTGTATGCATACCATGATCCTGCTTTTTCAACTAAATCACATTTAACACCAAGATCTATCACCTCACCTAAACGATTTATCCCTTGTCCATATAAAATTTGAAATTCACATTGCTTGAACGGAGGTGAGATTTTATTTTTGACTACCTTAACCCTTGTTTCATTTCCAGTTATCTCATCACCCTCTTTCACTGCACCAATTCTACGAATATCTAGACGAACCGATGAATAAAACTTTAATGCATTACCGCCTGTGGTTGTTTCAGGGTTGCCGAACATAACACCTATTTTCATACGAATTTGATTAATAAATATCACTAAACAATTTGCATTCTTGATATTACTGGTCAATTTACGTAAAGCTTGTGACATTAGTCTTGCTTGAAGGCCTACATGGTGATCCCCCATTTCACCCTCTATTTCAGCTCTTGGCGTCAGTGCAGCAACAGAATCTATTACTAATACATCTATAGTTCCAGATCTTACCAACATATCAGTAACTTCAAGAGCTTGTTCGCCTGTATCCGGTTGGGAAACAAATAGATCATCTACTTGCACACCAAGTTTTTCTGCATATATTGGGTCCAAGGCGTGTTCTGCGTCTATAAAAGCACAAGTCCCACCAACTTTTTGTGCCTCTGCTATAACCTGAAGTGTTAACGTCGTTTTACCAGAAGACTCAGGTCCATAAATTTCAACCACTCTGCCCTTTGGTAGCCCGCCTATTCCAAGGGCAACATCTAATCCTAAAGATCCAGTAGAAATTGCTGGTATCGCTTGATGCTCTTTATCTCCCATTCGCATTACCGTACCTTTACCAAATTGTCTTTCAATTTGAGATAGTGCTGCCTGAAGGGCTTTTTCTTTATTGGGCTCCATAATAACTTCCTTTTTTCTTGTATTTTTCTGTATTGTTTTTTTACATTTATTTACTAATCTTAACTGAAATTTAAACTACTGTATAGTCATACAGTAGTTTAAATTTTTTTAATACTTTCTCATATCAATATATTAGATTTTTAAGAGTCTATATCAAAATATTTTGATATAGACTCTAGCATATGTTAAATTATTAAAATCATAGTTTTATTCAATTATCATTATTTATAAAGATATAAAAGATATTTGTTTAAAAACGCTCATCGTTTTCTATATAATATCGCGCTGTTTCATATGTTAGGTATACGGAGAATAATATAATGCCATTTGTGGTCGGCGAAAACTGCATAAAGTGTAAATATACTGATTGTGTAGAAGTTTGCCCTGTGGATTGTTTCTATGAAGGGCCAAATTTCTTGGTAATTCATCCTGATGAATGTATTGATTGCGCCCTTTGTGAACCAGAGTGTCCTGCTAAGGCAATATTTTCTGAGGATGAGCTCCCAGAAGACCAAAAAATATACCTGGAGCTTAATTCCGAATTATCTGAGACTTGGCCAAATATTACTGAAGCAAAAGCACCTGCAAAAGACGCTGAAGAGTGGGATGGCGTAAAAGGTAAATTAGAGCACCTAGAACGTTAAAATAAAATATAATCGACTATTCAACGCATTCAAAGCAGCTGAGATAGATATTCCTGGGATCATTCATTGCTTCCAAAAAGCTAAATTTTGTATAAAGACTCTTAATCTTAACTAAGAACTCTGGAACAAAAGTTAATGCTGGATGAGGCTCTCCTAAATACTTAATTCGTGTATTTCCAATCTGATTCAAAATTTTCTCTTGAATGCTTAACGGCCGAGTCAATTCAAGTAATTCATAATTATCGAGTTCAGCTATATTAGCAGCTGCTGATATAGCTTCATTTAATCCTCCCAATTTATCAATTAATCCTAACTCTAACGCTTTTTCGCCAGTCCAAACTCGACCTTGTGCTACGAGCCCTACCCTTTCAACACTTGTATTTCTTGCTTTAGCAACAATACTCAAAAACTTGCTATAGGTATAATCTACCCCAGATTGTACAACTTGTTTAGCATGATCAGACATAGGTCTTGATATCTGATATATGTTCGATAATGTCGTCGTATCGACGCCATCACTTCTGATTCCAACATTTTGTAGGGTTTCTTCAAATGTAGGGACAACTCCAAAAACACCTATAGATCCAGTAATCGTTGTTGGGGTTGACCATATCTCAGTAGCCCCCATGGCTATCCAAAACCCTCCAGAAGCGGCTACGGCGCCCATTGAAACTATTACTGGTTTACCGTGTTCTTTCAAAGCTATTATATCTTGACGAATTACTTCAGAGGCAAAGGCGCCTCCTCCCGGACTGTTTATTCTAATCACTACGGCTTTAATACTATCATCTTCTCTAGCCTGTTTTATAAGCTGAGAAATACTTTCGCTACCTATTTTTCCATTTGGTTGATCTCCAAGCTCGATAGGCCCACTAGCAGTTATTAAAGCGACATGATCAATATTGTTTCTAACTTTTGATAGTTGTTTTTTTTGTTTAATATGCGTCATATAACTCGAGGAGTCGATATGCTGATAGCCTCCATCATCATCCATGCCGGATAATGAAATTAGATGATTTATACTATCTTTTCTGTTAGATATTTTATCTACAAGTCGAGCATTAATTGCCAATTCAGCAGCATTTCCTTTGTGCTTTAATAATTTTTTTCCCAGATTATTTGAATAATCGCTTAGAAAATTCTCGGGTAAACCTCGGGATTTTTCAACTCTTTTTGTATAAGCGCGCCATAACTCATTAACCCAAATTGAGGTATGCTCTCTAGACTCATCTGACATATTGTTGCGAGTAAACGGTTCGATTGCATCCTTATAGGCACCGACTCGAAAAACATTAACATTAACCTTAAGTTGATCTAAAGCATCCTTAAAATAACTAGTATGTCTACTGTAACCTTCGATCAATACTGAACCCATCGGATTAAGATGTATTTCATCAGCAAAACTTGCGAGGAAATATTGTTCTTGATTATAACTATCTCCGATAGCTGTGATAGGTTTACCGCTTGACTTAAAACGTGTTAAAGCTTGACCTAATTCTTCGAGCTTGCTTATCCCGCCACCAGAGAAATAATCTAGGTCTAAAACCAAATTAGTAATACGCTTATCACTAGATGCATAATCAATTGCAGTGATTAGCTCTGAAAGCAATGTTTCTGTCTCAACACCACTTTTTTCCATAAATTTTTTTAATGGAGAAACAAAGGTTTTTTGTTCTACTAAAGAGCCAACAGGAGAAATTTTTAAAGCAGCTTTTTCTGGTAAAGGCTGATTACCGTTTTCTAAAGACACAATGAGAATAAAAATGGATATAAAAACTATGAGCAAGCTTGCTAAAACCTGAATACCTATTATAAGGGTTTTACATATCCTTTTAAAAAAACCTAAAAAGTTCACTTTGGATCTTCCTGATAGAGTGAATATTGCTTCCATCTACTATGCAACATAGCAACGATAAACATGGTAACCAGTATTAATATTTCTAGAACATCCAAATAACTAGAACTTGGTGAAAAGAAATTGTTCACGGCTACCATAAAGTACAATAATGTTACAAAGCATAGCATAGATATAGTTTTATACTTTTCCTTGTATACGCCGGGCAGCAGTACACAAATAGGCAAGTACGTAAAAATTATTATAGTAATTGGATTTGATTTTAAAAGGCTATTAAGAAGTAATACAAAAAGAAAAATTACTATACTTGCCCAGGTCAGTTTACGACATATGCGTAATTTTTTTTCTAGGTTAAGAATGAATTTAACTTTCATATTAAAAAATATTCTCAGCTTAAAGATCAATTGTTAATAATTTTGCCAAATTAGAAATTCTTTTTCCAAGGGCAATACATAACTCTGATTCGTCATTAGTTATGCCGTTGAAGTCTTTTCCTGTTTGACATGAGGCACCGTAGGGTGTTCCTCCCCTTTTGGTATTATGGAGAGCCTTTTCGCTATATGGGAGTCCAGCCAAAATCATACCCTGATGCATTAAAGGTAACATCATAGTCAAAAGAGTTGTTTCTTGCCCACCATGCAGAGATCCTGTAGAGGTAAAAACTCCAGCTGGTTTTCCTATTAAATCTCCATTAATCCAGATATCTCCAGTCATATCTAAAAAATACTTTAAAGGGGCGGCCATATTTCCGAAACGCGTAGGACTTCCAAGAATTAAACCTACGCACTCTCTTAAATCTTCCTGGGTACAATAAAGATGTCCTTCATCTGGAATATCTGGTTGCGAGCTTTCGCAAACAGTAGAAACAGGTGGAACCGTTCTTACTTTAGCCTCTAAGCCAGACATCTCAACACCATCTGCTATTTTTTCAGCCATTTTTTTAGTATTACCACTTTGGGAATAGTAAAGAATTAACACATAGCCCATTAAATAATCTCCAATACAAGTTCAGGGGGCCGCCCTATGACAGCTTTATTACCATTTGTGATTATAGGTCGCTCTATAAGCTTTGGATAGGAAACCATAGCCTCTATAAGCTCACTTTCTGTTTTTGTATTATCTGATAAATTATTTTCTTTATAGGCGCTCTCAGTTTTTCTTAAGAGTTCCCGAGCTGTAATACCAAGCTTCCTCAAAATGCCCTCAAGATCCTCAAATGAAGGAGGGGTATCAAGATAGAGTATAATATTTGAAGAAACGCCTGAAGTCTCTAGAAGTGTCAGAGCTTTTCTAGACTTNGAACAACGTGGGTTATGATAAATACTAATCATGCTGTTTGAGNAATTCCTTGTATAATTAACATTAATCANTACATTTTAGCTGGAAACTTGCCTCTAGGGCTAGCTAGGTNTTCATATTAAAAGAGCAAAAGTGAATTTTATAAAACCGAAACTAAATATTATGATGATTTTTTTAAAATATTTCTTTGGNCGCTTTAAAGAGGATGATTGCAGTCATACTGCCTCTGCTCTAACATTTATGACCTTATTTGCCGTAGTTCCAATGATGACCTTAATGTTCTCATTGTTCGCGTTTGTCCCTTTTTTTCTCGGACTGGAGGATAAAATACAAGATCTCATTTTTAACCATTTTGTTCCACAAAGCGGAAAAGAGATACAAGGGTATTTAAACAATTTTCTAGATCAAGCACGAGAGCTGTCGATTATAGGTGCTGCTCTGCTTTTGATAACATCCTATTTAATGCTATCAAGTATCGAGAAAGCTTTTAATAAAATTTGGGGTAATACAATATCTCGAAGGGGTCTTTATAGTTTTGTTTTATATTGGAGTGTCCTGAGTATATGTCCATTATTGCTTGGTTTTGGCTTGGTGGTTCAAGCCTATTTATTTTCATTTCAATTATTATCTAATAGTACTAATGCATTTTTTATAACAAGTTTTTTTATGCAACTAATCCCATTACTACTTACATGGGGGGTATTTAGTTTCATTTTCATTGCTGTTCCGAACTGTAGTGTATCTAAATATTATGGGGTTATAGGAGGTTTATTTACTTCTATATTTTTTGAACTTGCAAAAACACTATTCGGTACGATCATATCTTATTCTAGTTATGCAAGTATTTACGGAGTTTTCGCCGTATTTCCTATATTCCTAATCTGGATCTATTTGGTTTGGATAATTATTCTAGCTGGAGCAGAATTAGTAAGATCCTTAGAAACATTTAAAAAAAAGTTTATTTAGTTTATAGCTATCTCGCTAGTCCCAGCCCAAAGCTGCCTTAATGAAAGGTTTNCTGAGTTTACGTTTTTCTTGCAGTGATAATTTCTCCAGAATACTGAGGCAATTCATCAAAGANTTCATTTCTCTGGGAGCTCTANCAATTATAAATTGAGCTATGTCATCAGTGATCTTAATTCCTCTCCCAAGAGCCCGAAACTGAAGTATTTTTGATTTAGANGTGTCGTCTAAACTAGCGAGCTGGAACAAAGAGCCCGATGANAATCTTGAGTGAAGATCAGGGAGGNTCAATGGTAATTCGCGGGCGGAACAATTTGCGCCAATCAGTAAAGATCTACCAGAATCTTTGATCCGATTATAAAGATTAAAAAGCTGTTGCTCCCAGTGGATATTTCCAGAAACAAATTGGACGTTATCAAGGCAAATTAATGACACTGCATCAAGATTTCTAAATAACTCTTCAGGAGAGTAATCTGAGAATTCTGATAAAGATAAATATTGAGCTGACAAACTTTGAGCTAACGTGTTGTGACAGCTCGCTTGCAACAAGTGGGATACACCGCTACCTTTTCCGCCCCAAAGATAGACAAAAGGGTTTTTTCTAGATAAAAGCTGATTCTGGAGAACCTTAACAACAACAGCATTATCACTATCTTTTTGTAAAAAAAAATTTTCAAATGTTGCATTATCATTTAGATTAACATTCAAAATAAGTTGTTCGGACATTAGTCACCCACGATGATATAAAGTTTCAACTCAAAATATATAATAATTTTAAAATCACAAATATCGGTAATTTTATAAAAAAACAATGCATTAATAATATAATTATATCAGTTCAGAGAAGATAGAGGCATTATCTAACTGTCAGTTCCTTTTTTTTAATATAAAATAGATATTGTGTAAATCTTGCTAAAAGAAAGTATTTAAGCGCTAGCGATGATTAATTAATTTAAGGTAATTAAAAACTATGTACGATAAAAATATCACCCCTTTGAGCTATAAAGATGCTGGTGTAGACATAGATGCAGGAAATACCCTCGTAGAGCGAATTAAGCATATCTCAAAAGATACACAGCGATCTGAGGTCTTATCTGGTCTTGGCGGATTTGGTGCATTATTTCACCTGCCCACTGGATATAAAGAGCCTGTTCTTGCATCAGGTACAGATGGTGTTGGCACGAAGTTAAAACTCGCTATAGATCTTAATATTCACGATACAATAGGAATTGACTTAGTTGCGATGTGTGTGAATGATCTTTTAGTTTGTGGAGCTGAACCATTATTTTTTCTCGATTATTATGCAACTGCAAAATTAGATATTGATGTAGCAGCATCTGTAGTTTCTGGTATTGGAGCAGGCTGTAAATTAGCTGGTTGCTCATTAGTAGGTGGGGAAACTGCTGAAATGCCTGGAATGTACTCGGGATCAGATTATGATCTTGCGGGATTTTGTGTCGGTATAGTAGAAAAATCAGAAATCATTGACGGTAAGAGCACTCAGCAAGGAGATACTCTAATTGGTATTGCCTCTAATGGCCCTCACTCTAATGGCTATTCATTAATAAGAAAAATCATCGAGGTGTCTCAAACAGACATAAAAAGTGAACTTATTGGGGAGATTTCACTTTCAAAGGCGCTATTGGCTCCTACAAAAATCTATGTTAAATCCATCTTATCCTTGATAAAAAATCCTAATATAAATGTTAATGCTCTTGCGCATATCACAGGAGGTGGACTTCTAGAAAATATTCCTAGAGTTCTACCTAAAAATACTAAAGCGGTCATCGATCCAATGAGTTGGGATAAGCCTCCTATTTTTGACTGGCTACAAAAAAAAGGTAACGTTGACCCGCATGAAATGTATCGAACTTTTAATTGTGGTATTGGTATGGTTGTTTGTGTACCAGCTCTAATGGCTCAATTATCTATAGATGTCTTAAATTCTTCAGGCGAAGACGCATTTATTATTGGTGAAATAACTCGGGCTGAAGATGGCGAAGAAAAAGTTGTACTAAAAGGACTATAAAGAGTCATACAAATGTATAAACCCAGATTAGCTGTTTTATTATCCGGAGATGGTAGTAACCTACAGGCACTCATAGATGCAACGCAAAATGGCATACTTAAAGCTGAGATAGTTCTTGTAGTAAGCAACAAAGTTGATGCTGGAGGACTTAAACGGGCACAAAGCTCAGGTATCGAGAACATTGTTGTGGATAACCTGCAATATCCGGATAGAAGAAGCTTTGATTGTGTGCTGGAATCAAAACTAAAAAAATATAATCTTGATCTAATTATTCTAGCTGGTTTTATGCGAATTCTTACCTCAGATTTTGTTGAAGCTTTTGCTGGACGGATAATAAATATACATCCATCTCTGTTGCCTAAATATCGAGGTCTTCACACACACCAACAGGCATTAGATGCCGGTGATAAAATTGCAGGTGCTACAGTCCATTTTGTGACTAGTGAGCTTGATGGTGGACCTTCAATAATTCAAGCTGTGATTCCAGTTTTGAAGAACGATACAGTCGACGTATTAGCGAGGCGTATACTGGTCAAAGAGCACCAAATTTATCCATTAGCAGTAAAGTTATTTTGTGAGGGACGTCTATCCTTAACAGATGAAAAAGCNGTTTTTGATTCAGTCATATTACCTAAAAATGGACTAAGATTTAATAACGAATTAATGAAGTTAGAGCAAGATATATGCTGAAATTCATAATTCTTTTTATTATAAATGAAATATTTTGCGTGGCTAATTATCAAATTCTCAAAAAGAAGATCGAGGCACCACAATATTCTTTAATCAGAAACCTTAACTATATTTCTATTTTTTTATTTTTTTCTGTTTTTGCTCAAGCTGAAGACATAAAAAAAATTAACCCTCTTGCCCTTGAAGATCGCTATCTCGAATATATCAGCTCTTATAATGGAATTAATCTTGAAGCCACACGCTCATTAAAAAATAAACTTGGTGTTTATATTCAAGAGACAAATGCAAAAAATATATTAGGAGACGTGAAGGAGCAGTCAGTATTTAAGATTGATGAAAATGGAGATATCTCGGAAATTGAATATAAGTTAACAAAAAGTGTATTGGGTATAAAAAAAGAAGAGATTTTAACTTATGATCAATCATTAGGTGTTGCAAATTATCGCGCTAAGAAGAAAAAACGACAAATTTTTAAGCAAGATGCTCATCTGAATAATCTCACTTCACAGATAAAACTACAAAGCGACCTAATCAACAAAACTGACGTACTAAGCTATGCTGTGATTAGAAAAGGTAAAGTAAAACTTTTGAATTACACCATTCTGGGAGAGGAGTTTCTCGAAACAGAGTTAGGGTCTATTAGAACACTAAAAATTCAAAGAACAAGACAAAAAAGTGACAGAGAAACATTTTTATGGTTCGCGCCTCACTGGAACTACTTGCTAGTTAAGCTCGAACAAAAAGAAAAAGGAGGGGAAAACTATACCATGTTACTGCGAGAAGGTAGTTTAAATCACACTAATTTAATGAAATAAAACAATGAAGAAATATCAAGAAGCTGTTCATTNTTTTGTGNATTATTATAGCAATCAAGCTTTCGGCAAAGTAACTCCTGTTTGGCCCTGATACTTTCCACCGCGATCAGCATAAGAGACCTTACAAACTTCATCCGACTCAAAAAATAACATCTGAGCCACTCCTTCGTTTGCATAAATTTTTGCAGGTAGGCTGGTAGTATTGGAAAATTCTAGTGTTACATGTCCCTCCCATTCTGGCTCTAGGGGGGTAACATTAACAATAATGCCGCAACGCGCATAAGTAGACTTACCTAAACATACTGTGAGCACATTTCGCGGAATTCGAAAATATTCAATAGTGCGGGCTAATGCAAATGAATTTGGAGGTATGATGCAGTGGTCCCCCTGAATATCAACAAATGCATCTTCATCGAAGTATTTTGGATCAACTGTTTTGGAGTGGATATTAGTAAATATTTTAAATTCATTGGCACACCTAACATCGTAACCATAACTTGAGACGCCATAAGAGATAACTTTTTCCCCAGAGGTATCCGATTGGCGTACTTGTTTTCCAAAAAAAGGTTCGATCATGCCTTTCTCTTGGGACATTCGCTCAATCCATTTATCAGATTTAATGCTCATATATTTTCAATTCCCATTTCTTTAAACATACATTGTCTATCATAATACCCTGCCAGGTCAGTTGATCAAAGCTTCTAACTTAAACTTACTCAATAATAATTTTTGGAGAACTTGGGGGTACGATATCTGCTAATTTATTTATTATCTTTCTTGTAGCCTGATAGTAAATTTTACTTATATCACTTTTGGGATCATCATACACACAAGGTTTACCCTCATCGATATGCTGACGAATATCTATAGATAGTGGCAAAACTCCTAATACTTCTGATTCATATTCAGAAGCTACTATTTCAGCACCGTTCTTTCCAAAAACATACTCATGATGACCACATTGGCTACAGGTATGTATAGCCATATTCTCTATCACTCCAAGGACAGGAATATTTACCTTCTTGAACATTTCAATTGCCCTTCGGGCATCCAATAAAGCTACATCTTGAGGTGTGGTTATGATGACTGCACCAGATAACTCGGCTTTTTGAGCTAATGTAAGCTGGATATCTCCGGTTCCAGGTGGCATATCAACAATAAGATAATCCAAACTACCCCAAATTGTTTGAGTAAGCATCTGCATTAGTGCACCAGTTGCCATGGGGCCTCTCCATACAACTGGTGTTTCTTTAGTCATGAGATAGCCTATAGACATGGTGCATAAGCCTAACCTTTCAATTGGTAAAAAAAATTTTTCATCAACTATTTTTGGTCTTATCTCTGCTGTTGCTCCAAGCATAATTGGTATACTAGGGCCATAGATATCAGCATCAACTATACCTACTTTATTACCATCAGACGCTAGGGCAAGAGCTAAATTAACTGCTGTAGTTGACTTACCAACGCCACCCTTACCAGATGCAACAGCAATAATATGCTTAACTTTTGAAAGACCTGCTTGATCAACCCCCGTAATCATAACTGCTCCTCGTAAAACTGGTGAAAATTTAAGGAAAAACCTTTATAGTTTACCACTTCAATAATATAGCTTACTGCAATTAGCAAGTATGCATTATATACACTAGTCAAGAAATTCTTAGCCCATATAAAATTAAAAAGTAACAGCGGCCCACTATAATGACAGAACAAACTAAAAATCGCCGAAAAATTCTAATTACTAGCGCATTACCGTATGCTAATGGGTCAATACACCTTGGACATCTAGTAGAATATATTCAAACAGATATATGGAAGAGGTTTCAAAACATCCGTGGTCATGAATGCTACTACGTTTGTGCTGATGATGCTCATGGTACCGCGATAATGCTCAAGGCTGAAGAGCTCGGCATTACTGCTGAAGAACTTATAAATCAAGTTCATACTGAACATAAGCAAGATTTTGAGGGATTTTTAATAGATTTTGATAATTATCACACTACACACTCGAAAGAAAATAAAGAACTTTCAGAATATATATACAAACAACTAGATAATAATGGCCATATAGCTGTTCGTGATATCACCCAAGCATACGATCCAGAAAAAAATCTTTTCCTATCTGATCGTTATATAAAAGGGACTTGTCCAAAATGTAAGGCAAATGATCAATATGGAGATAATTGTGAAGTATGCGGGGCAACTTACGCCTCACTAGACTTAATAAATCCAATTTCAACAATTACCGGTGTATCGCCTGTAGCAAAAAAATCGACGCATTATTTTTTTAAGTTGCCTATATTTTCAGAATTTTTAAAAAATTGGACTAAAGCCGGCCATCTACAAAATGAGGTTTCTAATAAACTTAACGAATGGCTTGATTCAGGCTTAAATGAATGGGATATAAGTCGAGATGCCCCTTACTTTGGCTTCCAAATACCAGCAACAACAGGTAAATATTTTTACGTTTGGCTAGATGCGCCTATTGGATATATGGCTAGCTTTAAAAATCTGTGTCATCGCTCAAATTTAAAATTTGAAGAATTTTGGGAGAAAAATTCTAATGCAGAGCTCTACCATTTCATTGGTAAAGATATCATTAATTTTCATGCTTTATTTTGGCCAGCCATGTTAGATAGCTCTGGATTTAGAACTCCGACTAAAATTTTTGTTCATGGATTCTTAACTGTAAATGGGAAAAAAATGTCTAAATCGAGAGGTACTTTCATTACAGCAAAAAGCTACCTTGAAAATCTGAATCCTGAGTACTTAAGATATTACTATGCATCAAAGATCTCATCAGGAATAGATGATTTAGATTTAAACCTAGATGACTTTATGCAAAGAGTGAACAGCGATTTAATTGGGAAAATAGTCAACATAGCAAGCCGGTGCTCTAATTTCATTACCAAGGGAAATGACGGTCTGCTTTCTGCAAATTTAGAGGATCATACTCTATGGTCTAAAGTAGTTGGTGAGTCTGAGTTAATTGCAAGCTCCTTTGAAAAACGCGAGTATGGTAAAGCTGTAAGACTAATAATGGCTCAGGCAGACATTATAAACGAGTACATAGCTAAAAAAGAGCCGTGGCTTCTCGCTAAAGATCCAAATAATAGACAATTAGTATTAGACATCTGTTCTCTAGCTATCAACGTATTTAGAGTATTGATGGTATATTTAAAACCTATACTTCCCGAAATGGCAAAGGCTGCTGAAAGTTTCTTAAATGAAAGGATAGACTGGAGCAGCCTATCAAGACCATTATTAAGTCATAAAATTAATAAATTTAAGCCTTTAATGCAGAGAATCGAGCAAAGTCAAATTAAATCAATGATTGAGAATAATAACCAGACTATTACCACCCATAACAGTAAGAAAAAAAAGGTGTCAAAAAATATGGATTCAAAAAATATAGAAGAAGTTTCCACTTTGGAACCTATCGCCGATGAAATACAATTTGATGATTTTATGGGTATCGATCTTAGAGTAGGATTAATTACTAAAGCAGAGTATGTTAAAGGGGCTGATAAGCTACTTAGTCTGGTTATTGATATTGGTATTGAAACGAGGCATGTTTTATCAGGAATACGCTCTTTTCATGAACCACAAAATCTCGTGGGAAGAATGACGGTTATTGTTGCAAATCTTGCTCCCAGAAAAATGCGCTTTGGCATATCTGAGGGGATGGTCATAGCTGCAGGTGATGATGATGGAATCTATCTAATTTCTCCTGATAGTGGGGCAAAACCGGGACAAAGAATCACTTAAGTTGTTGCTTTTATATACAAAGTTAGTAGGCTTAAAAATTATTACCACCAAAGCACTAAGACTTCAACTTGCAACCTGTTGAGAAGAGAAAACATGCAGGAATTTGCTGTCATCCTAATCAGTACTATATTTGTAAATAATATTGTTCTAGTTCAATGCATAGGACTCTGCCCTTTTATGGGCTCATCAAATAAAATCGAAATAGCAATTAGTGTAGCTGGATCAACCACAATTGTTTTAATAATATCTGCGATATTGAACTTCATAATTAACAGATGGATACTGATACCTCTAAATATGGAATATTTCAGGATTATTTTTTTTATTCTTGTAATTTTGGTGATAGTTCAACTGATTAAGATGTATATAGAAAAAAATAGGCCTCTATTGTATCGAAGTGTAGGTACTTTTTTACCACTGATCGCTACTAACTCTGCTTTACTTGGTGTAACCCTCCAAAATATTTCAGAGGAGCATACCTTATTAGAAGTATTTCTTTATAGTTTTGGTGTATCCATAGGTTTTTCTTTGGTGCTAATATCATTTTCAGTTATGCGTGAAAGAATAATTGCTGCTGATGTTCCAAAGCCATTTGTAGGCTCCTCCATAGCACTCATTACAGCTGGATTAATGTCATTAGCATTTATGGGCTTTATTGGATTAATTTAGATATGGAAATATACGGCATCATAATCCAACAATCCTTTTATTCTGCCTTAGCAGTTTTCACTAGTTTTTGTATTTTTTTTGGCATCATACTGAGCTATGCGTCTATCAGTTTAAAAGTAAAGGTTGTTTCAGCTGTCGAGAAAATTGATAGTCTTTTGCCACAAACACAGTGCGGTCAATGCGGATACCCTGGCTGCAGACCATATGCAGATGCAATCGCTGATGGAGATGCAATAAATAAGTGTCCACCTGGTGGACAAATTACAATTAACGCCATCGCAAATTTTTTAGATATAAGTCCGCCTAGCCTAGATAATGAATACGGTTTTTCGACAGATATAAAAACTGTTGCCTTCATTCGTGAAGATGAATGCATCGGCTGCACTAAGTGCATACAAGCTTGTCCAGTGGATGCAATCCTTGGTGCAGCAAAACAAATGCATACAGTAATCGAGAAAGAATGTACTGGTTGTGATCTTTGTGTTGATCCATGCCCTGTCGACTGTATAGATATGGTGTCAATAGAAAAGAATTTATCCGGCTATAGATGGGATCAACCACAATCAATAATTAACTCTGATAAAGCAAGGGATCGATTTGAATACCAAATAGAAAGAAAAGACATAGAACTAGCTTCCAAAAGAGTTATTCATGATAGGCGGTTGGCTGCCTCAAAAAATGACCAAATGCCCAGTATTGCCAATGATCTAATAAAAGAGGCTATGAAACAAATTGAAGCTAAAAAATCTTCTCCAGAGGCGGATCATGCGAGATTTTTGAGACGTGTTGCTAGAGCACGAGATCAGCTTCATGTTGCTGAAAAAAAACTTAAAGAACTGAAGATTGCAGTTAATGATGATAAATATAAACGAGCTCTTGCATCTGTTGAGAGCGCTCGAGTACGTCTAGCTGTAGCCCAGTCTAGTGATCCGTCAGAACTTAAGCCAAATGAGCTATTTGAAAAGAACAAAGTTACCCTAAAGAGAACCAACACATAATGAGCATATGATATGGCTTTAATTAAAACTACCTCATTGGAATCAGAACCTGAATATAACAAAACCCCAGTTACAAGTTTAATGTTTATCGCGATTATTCCTGGGCTATTTGCACTTACATTATTTTTTGGTTGGGGTTCTCTTCTAAATATCACTATAGCCTCTATAACAGCGATAATCTTTGAGGTTATTATACTTAAGCTTCGCAAGCGGGAAGTTATTTTTCACCTTAAAGATCATAGTGTGTTACTTACAGCGCTGTTGTTAGCAATATCTCTTCCTCCATTGACCCCTTGGTGGATACCTGTGATTGGGATTTTTTTTAGTGTGGTTATAGCAAAAAATCTTTATGGGGTTCATGGTTATCATCCGTTTAATCCGGCGATGGTTGGTTATGCAGTCCTGCTTATATCTTTTCCGATACAAATGACTGCATGGCCAGCACCAATCAGTATGGATCTTAAAGGTATTGAAGTACCTGGTTTATGGCAATCCATAAAAATTGTTTTTCCTATATTTACTTTAGACGCATCAAATCATTTAACTGAAAACATACTCAACCAAGTGGATGCCTATACGGCTGCAACACCACTTGATATTTTTAGACAAAATTCAAGCTTCTTGATAGACCGACTTTATAAAGATCAGCTGTATTTCATGCAAGGGATATGGGCAGGTTATGGCTGGGAGTGGATAAATATATGCTTTTTTCTCGGTGGTTGTTTTTTGCTCTATCAAAAAATACTCACGTGGCATATTCCATTGGGAATACTGGGATCTCTAATAGTGCTGTCATCTGTTTTCTATGATGGCGGTAGCTCATCAAGTCTTGGTTCTCCAATATTTCATCTATTGAGCGGAGCCACAATGCTTGGGGCTTTCTTTATAGCATCAGATCCAGTTACATCCCCAAATAGTTTCAGGGGTAAACTCTTATATGGCATATTAATAGGTATTTTAATTTTTATAATTCGAAGTTGGGGAAGTTACCCTGATGCGATAGCTTTTGCAGTTCTAATAATGAATTTCTTTTCACCATTGATAGATAGACTAACTAGGCTCAAAGGTTATGAGTAATAAAAAAAAGGGTCAGTTAATGTTTAGTAGTTCGATTTGGAAGAATATCGCTATTCTAGGTATTGTGGCTTTGATATCAGGAATCATAGTATTCACAACATATTCAAAAACTAAAGGCTATATTGCTAAGTCTGAAAGTAGGTATGCTAAGAGATTTCTTTTTCAGGTTGTGCCGAGCGCAAATTATAATAATGATATATTGATCGATACAATTAATATTCCTAAAAAATATTTCTCTATGCTGGGAATTAAAAGCGGAGAGAATCATCTAGTTAAGATGAATGGGAAGCTAATTAGTATTATAGTTCCTTCAATAGCACATGACGGCTATAACGGAAAAATTAAGCTTTTAGTCGGCATTAATCTAGATGGTAGTATTGTTTCTGTCAGAGCAATCTCTCATAAAGAAACTCCTGGACTGGGTGATAAAATGGAGGTTGACAAGAGCGACTGGGTTCTCAATTTCAATAAAAAATCTCTAAAAAATCTAGATTCTAAGTTGTGGAAAGTTAAGAAAGATGGTGGTTATTTTGATCAATTTACTGGAGCAACAATTACACCTAGGGCTATAGTTAAGAAAGTTCATGAAACACTAAAATACTATGAGATGGATAAATCAAGGATTATAAAAGAGCTCGATGTATTTAATGAAAATGAGGAAAGTAATATTTTTGGAGGTGTTGATTGATGCCTAATGGCTCCTATAAAAGTATATTAAGTAACGGAATTTGGGAAAATCAAGGGCTTGTTCAGTTTTTAGGATTATGTCCGTTGATTGCAGTCTCCGACAGTGTAGTAAAAGCTTTAGGGCTTAGTTTAGCTACGATGTTTGTTCTATTATTCTCGAATGTAACTGTCTCATTAATAAAAAAACGAGTTTCAGGCATAGTAAAAATTCCAATATTCATAATCATTATCGCTACGTTTACAACTAGTATTGAACTACTCATGAAAGTCTTCACATATGAGCTTTATATGTTGCTAGGTATATTCGTCCCCTTAATAGTTGTTAATGGATTAATCTTAAATAGAGCTGAAATATTTGCATGCAAAAATAATGTAATTAAATCTGCTTTTGACGGTCTGATTGTTGGAATAGGCTTTTCTTCAGTTCTTATTGCTTTAAGTGCAGTCAGAGAAATCCTTAGTGTCGGTAAAATTTTTGTAAACATGAATCTATTGTTTGGATCAGCCGCTGTCGATTGGAATATAACTATTTTCAGTGAGGGGTATAGCTTTTTATTATTTATGCTTCCTCCTGGAGCATTTATTCTTTTAGGGTTACTCATAGCACTAAAAAATTTAATTAATGGTAAAGTTAACAGTCTAAGTGATGGTGAAAGATCTTTTTTAACGAAAGAAACAAAAAGGGTAAGAACTACAGGGCCTGTAGCCTAATCTAATACTTAGCATGGTTGTTGCCAAGGATTAGCGTGAGCAAAGCATATAAACGAAAAACCTTTCTCCAGCCAAGTCATAAGCGTATACTTGCGTCTTTTATCAAATCCGGCTTTTTAGTCGTGAATCTAGGCAACTCGGATCTCACTTATGCTACCCCCCGATTTCGAATCACTGGGAATTATTGAATCAGTACTTAAGGCTATTAAGCAATTAGGTTATGAGCAACCATCTCCCATACAAGCGCAAAGTATTCCTATATTGTTGAGTGGAGAAAACTTACTTGGTGTGGCTCAAACAGGCACAGGGAAAACTGGTGCTTTTGCAATGCCATTGTTGAGTCGTCTTGATAAGGCACAGAAAGAACCCCAAATACTAGTTCTTACGCCAACCCGTGAACTTGCTATTCAAGTAGCAGAAGCATTTCAAACCTATGCTAGAAATATTAAAAAATTTCATGTCTTACCAATATATGGTGGGCAAGATATCAGTATACAATTGCGTGGACTTAGAAGAGGAACACAGGTTGTTGTAGGCACTCCAGGTAGAATACTTGATCACATCAAACGTCGAAGTTTGGTTTTAAACAAACTCAATGCCCTAGTTTTGGATGAAGCTGATGAAATGCTTCGAATGGGATTTATTGATGATGTCGAAACTATTCTTGCAGAGACACCACCTGAGTGCCAAAGAGCACTATTTTCAGCAACGATGCCACCGACTATACGTAGGGTTGTAAAGAAATATCTAGGGGATGCTAAAGAGGTAAGTATAGCCTCAAAAACAAAAACAGTTGAACGAATTATACAATTTTATTTAATTGTCAAAGGCCATCAAAAGATGGAGGCATTAACACGTATTTTGGAAGTAGAAAAATTTGATGGAATGCTAATTTTTGTTCGAACAAAATCTGCTACGTCAGAAGTTGCAGAAAAACTTGAGGCCAGAGGGTTCTCCGCGTCTGCTCTTAATGGCGACCTAAGTCAAACCATAAGAGAACGTACGGTAAATAGGTTAAAAAAAGGACAAATTGATATTGTAGTTGCAACTGATGTTGCTGCCAGAGGACTTGATGTTGAGCGCATCAGTCACGTTATAAACTACGACATTCCTTATGATAATGAAGCTTATGTCCACAGAATTGGTCGTACTGGCAGAGCTGGAAGAGACGGTAAAGCTATTTTATTTGTTGCGCCCAAGGAAAGCCGTCTATTACACTCAATTGAGAAATCAACAAAACAAAAAATTACTATGATGAGTCTTCCAACCGGGGATCAAGTAAGCGGTCAACGCATTCAGCAATTTGAAGACCGTATACTACAAAGTATTGAGACTAAAGATCTCGAGCGCTTTAAAGAGCTTCTTCATAAATTATGTGAAAATAATAATTTATCGATATCTGACGTAGCAGCCGGGTTAGCCTCACAAGTACAACAAGACCGACCTCTTTTTCCTAATATGTCTCCGATCGATACTAGCTTTAACGAGAGAAAAATACACGAAAAATCTACTAATTCAAGCTCTGGTAGGTCTAAAAGAAGATCTAGTGGATCCAAAAAAAATAGCTCAGATAATTCTCTTAATATGGTTACCTACCGTATGGAAGCTGGTAAAAATGATGGGGTCATGCCGAAAGATATTGTTGGCGCTATCGCAAGTGAGTCAGGAATCGATGGTAAGAACATTGGCCGTATCATGCTATATGACGATTTCAGTACAGTTGAACTCCCAGAGGGTATGCCAAATGATATATTCCAACACTTGAAACATAAAGTGAGAGTAAAGCAGCGTCCAATGAAACTTAGTGTTCTAGATAAAAGTAATCAATTCGCAGAAAAAAAGAAACAAAAAAAATCATTTAATGCAAAAAAACATACTAAATAACTGGGCTTATTAGGGTTATTTTGAGTGAAAAGAAAAACCCTCTCTATTTTCCTCAAATTCTTTTTTATCAAATGAAAAACTATCACCGCTATCTATTTGAAAAGAATAACCATATTTAATCATCAGAAAACTAAATGTATTTAAAATATCTTTATGTGAAATCTTCTGTAANGCAAATATCAATTTTTCTCTACGATCAAATGTATAATTACGAGTAATNATACATTCCCAAAATCGAGATAAGCTCTCCACTAAATTTTTGGGCTTTTCCCGTAATCTCAATAAAACTGACTCTTTTTGTTTATAAAAATTCTCTTTATTCATAGTTTTTAATTTATCAAAAAAGTCTAATAAAAAGTTATCTATTTCTTGTCCCATTCTAATTACTGAGGCCTCAGGTGATTGAATCAACAAGCCGATACCTGGAATCCTATCAACTTTCTGGTCCACCACAGCCACTATATAACCCAGTTGTTTTTTAGTACGCAATTCATGAAAAAAATCAGATCTTATTAGCTGTTTTAGTAAGATTATTGAGGCCTCTTCCTTGAGACTATCATTTCGCCCTTGATAATATTTTAGAATAGCTAAATCGTTATGATTGATTACTAAAGATGAATTCAGCTTCTCTCCTGAATTAATTTTATATATCTGACGATCGCTATCCAAAGTCTCGCTCTCAAAAAGACTAATTGTCGATGGGATGATAGATTTAGCAGCTGAAGCATCTATATTTCCTCCTACAAAAAAATCTGTGGTTGCACCATAAAATATAGTATGTATGAAATTATTAAATTTGATTACATCAAAATTTAGCATAGCCTCTGAAAGCTCTTCTGGGCTCCAAGATTTATTATCAATCTTATAAGCTATTTCCTTGGCAACTTGCTTATACGGGGAATCCTTTCTTGTATTCTGCCACTCTCTGGTTAACTCTGATTTAAGTCGATAAAATAATTTATCTGCGAGTTCAGTCTTATTTTTCAATACTAATTTTGATTCCTTATCTTTTTGCTCCCGATGTGTTGAAAACAACTCACTAGTAACCTCTTCCACCAAAAAAGGCAATTTACTGTCAAATCCACTCACAAAAATAATTATTTTATTTGCCTGCCTAAATACACCATAATTTAATCCGGCTAGTGTTGCAGCATAATTAGATTCTTTAAGTTGCTCATTTACGATACGCAGGTATAAATCAACCATAGCCGCATCGGTTGCACTCTTTATCGATGGAATCTCTACTAATGCATAGAATTGAGCTTTGGGAACTCCATAGTGATCATCTAGGTGATGCCAAAGACGATAATTTTCTTTATCAATTAGTAATTTTGGTATACCAGCGGATGAATTTATTATCTTTGATTTTATTTCAAAGCTATCGGGAATAAACTTATTTGGTAGTGGTAATTTTAAGGTTTTTACCAAATCAAATCCTTGAACCTGGTGGTTCTTGAATTTTTTTAAGCTATATGGGGCCATATATAAGCTAGATACTTTATCAGTTTCAACTTCTGGAGATACAAGGGTAATTAAGGAATTACTGGGTTTCATTAAATTAAGTATTTTGTTAATGAGACCTGGGTCAAAGTGATTATGTAGATAGGGGCCCTTAATAACCAAATGAGGGGGGTAGTCATGAAGCTGTGAAGAGAGCTGCATAACACGACTACTTGGGCTGCTGGGTTCTTTATAGCGGAATGCGATATCGGCTAATTTTTTTTGCTCAGCCCAGCGCCATTCCTCGACCCCATTTTGCGAGATGAGGTTGATTTTTTGAAAAATTAAATTAATAATTTCTTTCCAGTTATCAACTCCAGTAGCTGTTAGCCCGACACTTATATCAAAAGAGCTTCCGCTTAAATCAGATAGGCCTTCTCCAGCCATAAGAGCCTCGGCCCAGCCCTTCTCTTTCAATAAGGATAGAAGACTACCATTACCCTCATCTCCAATTAAGCTAGAAATATAACTAAGAGGTTTTTCTTGATAATAATCTCGCATAGAAGGCAAAGGAAAAGTTACTGTTAATTGACGTCGCTCCTGTATAGGCTCGATATTAAGCAAGTAAGGTAGCGCTCCATCACTAAATAATGGTTGTTTATGTCTAAATTGCAGTTTATCTGTATTTTTTACTTCATTAAATTTTGCAGTAATAATAGACTCTAATTCATCAAGACTTTTAGGGGCAAGAATAACTAGAGCCATCCTGTTTGCAGAGTAATGTTCATTATGAAAACTTAGCAGATCATCTCGAACATTGCTGATATTCTTGTTAGATAAAATATCTAGGTTCCCAACGCTAAATTTTACTGCCGGGTGATTTGGATTAATAATCTCAGATAAAACATCTCTCTGTCGACGATAGTCATTCTTTATTCGCGCCATATACTCGGAGTGAACTGCATTCATCTCTCGATCAACATACTCAGAGTTAAACAAGGGGGCAATAAAAAATCTTGAGAAGCGATCTAATGCTGGCTCAATACTTTTAGGGCTAATATCAAAAAAATAATTTGTATGCTCAAAGGAAGTGTATGCATTATGCGAACCTCCATGCTGGCTTATAAAAGACTGGTATTCATCTGGTGCAGGGTACCTATCTGTTCCTAAAAACAACATATGCTCAAGAAAGTGGGCTAAACCTTGACGATTTATTGGATCATGNGAGCTCCCAACAAAAACATCAAGGGATACTGCTGCCTTATCAGCTTTCATGTCCGAAACAAGTAATACCTTCATTTTATTTGGGAGTTCTATATAGCGGTACTTAGAAGTATCTGGCTTACTTTTTTCCACTATAACTTGGTTATTTTTTATAAGTTCTTGAGAGTTACCAAAAACATTAACTGTTTCTGAGGCAAGATTTTGAGTCGAGTTAAAAATTAGACTACAAAGTAACACTGTATATATTTTATTCATTTAGGCTCATATTTAGAATAATTAATTTTGGTTATCAGGAGGCATACTTAAATCTGGCCATGCGCCATAAAGAGCTTTAACTAATGTTGCTAAAGGGATCGAAAAAAATACACCCCAAAATCCCCATATTCCTCCAAATATAATTACAGCAAGTATAATCGATACTGGATGTAAATTCACTGCCTCTGAGAACAACAAAGGAACCAAAACATTACCATCTAAAGCTTGAATTATTGCGTAAGCTCCTAGTAAAAAAAACAGGTCTCCCTCCCATCCCCACTGAAGATAGGCCACCATTACTACTGGGATAGAAACAAGAAGAGCTCCTATATATGGAACGATGACTGACAATCCAACCAATAAAGCAAGAAGCGCTGCATAATTCAACCCAAAAAATAAAAATGTTATGTAACTGACAGAGCCAACAATTACTATCTCAATTGCTTTTCCGCGGACATAATTAGCCATTTGATAGTTCATTTCTTTCCATATCTTCCACATCATGGGACGCTTACGGGGAAGAAGACTGGATAAGAAGCCTAACAGCTTTTCTCTATCTTTCAGCATAAAAAAAACCAGTAAAGGTACTAATACGACATACAGAATTAGCGCCAAGACACTAGGAAATGTGTCAAATGAAAAACTAACTAAATTTTGTGCGATACCACCAAGCTCTTTTGATGCTTGTGCTAATAGATCACTTGTTTGATTTTCAGAAAAAATTTTGGGGAATTTTTCAGATAGCAAAAAAAGTAACCCTTGGGACTGATCGACCATAGCAGGAATCTTTTCCACTAAATTTAATGCTTGTCGACCTATCAATGGTAAAAAAATAATTAAAATTGCTGAGAAAGTTCCAATAAAAAGTAAGAACACGGAAATTACTGCGGCAATTCTCGGAATTCCTAGACGGGTCAAGCGATTTACTCCCCCCTGCAACAGAAAAGCAAAAATAAGCGCTGCAATGAAAGGCGCTATTATTTGACCAAGTGTTATTAGTACTACTAAAGCAGATGTTAGCAATACAGCCAATAAAACTGCCTCTTCCTCGCCAAAATAACGGTTAATCCAGCTACCTAATACTTTTAACATGAAGCTCTCCAATCTTGTCATTAGACAATACATGCAATAGGGTACGAGATCGCCGATCAAGCTACAATAGTATTGGTTAAGTTTTCTAAATCTTTGTGCTCTAGTCGTTAAAATGTATCTATTGCCATAGGTTTAATTTTATAATTATAAATTATATAAATGATTTAATTATCGCATATCAATCAAAATGAATAAGTTAATAACCCTTTTTAAAAACTTACAGTATTTGATACTAATTTTTTTAGTCTTACTAGTTATGGTTAGGCCAGCTATAAGTGCTGATATCCATCTTCCCCTATTAGGGGACGAGTCGTCTAGTAACGTTTCACCACAAAAAGAGTTTGAATTAGGCCGAGCTTGGCTTAAAGCTTATCGAAGTAGAGTTAATGAAAACAATGATCCTCTTTTAAGGGACTACTTAGAAAAACTTACCAATAAATTAGCGTCTAAAAGCCGTCTGGAAGATCGACGTATTGAGCTTATTGTTATAAATAATCCAACATTAAATGCCTTTGCAGTGCCTGGAGGAATAATTGGAGTCCATGCAGGCTTGTTTCTGTTCGCAAAAACGGAGGATGAGCTAGCATCAGTTATTGCACATGAGATAGCCCATCTAAGTCAAAGACATTTTGCCCGTCGCTTAAATCAACAAAAGAAAAATAGAGTTGTAAGTATGGCAGGTTTGCTTGCAAGCCTTGTTTTGGCAGCAACAGCTGGTAGTGATGCAGGCTTGGCTGGCTTAAGTGCAACGCAAACTATGGGAATGACTACAGCTTTAGGATACAGCAGACAAAATGAACGGGAAGCTGATAGATTAGGTCTCCAAACAATGATTGCTTCAGGAATGAACCCAAGTGCTATGTCTTCTATGTTCGAAGGAATGTTAAAACAAACCAGATATACAAGGAGCAAAATCCCAGAATACCTCAGAACCCACCCACCTACACAAGATAGAGTTGTGGATGCTAAAAATAGAATTAATCAACTTAAGGCTAAAAATTATTCTGACAATTTTGAATTTCACTTGATAAGAGCTAGGGCAGTTATTGCAATCAACAAAGACCCTAATCTATCGCTTGATCACTTCAAAAACCAATTCAGCGATACAGAAAAGAATAAAAATGCAGCTATTTATGGTATGGCTCTCTCATATATGGCTATGAGAGATTACACAAAAACAGATAAATTAATTAATGAGCTAATAAAAAAATCACCAAATGAACTTCTTTATAAAATGGCTCAGATTGAGAATTATCGTAATCAGGAAAAATATACTACTGCAATCGAAAAAACCCTGTCACTTCTGAAATATGATACCGAAAGCTACCCTTTACGGATGTCTCTCGCTGAAACATACCTTAAAGCTAATCGTTTTTTTGATTCTGAAGAAATACTAAACTCATTAAAAAACAGTCACCCCAACAATCCCGAGGTATGGTTTCAACTTGCAGAAGTGCGTGGTCTAGGTGGAAATATACCAGGTGTTCATCAAGCGCGAGCAGAATATTTTATACTGATTGGTGTCTTTGGCAAAGCAAGAGATCAATTGATGTATGCAAGAAAACTGTTGGTTAATGACTATAATAAAAAATTAATAATTGATCAAAAACTTAAGAACTTAGAGAAAATTGAAGAAGAGATGAGGAACTTATAATTGCTCATCACGAAAATCTAACATTTTTTGTAATGAGTTCATTGCCATTATGCTAGTGCTTTCTTCTACAAATACCTCATTCTCATTTAGCTCTAAAGAAGTCATCAAGTTCTTAAGGTCATTTAATCCCATCCAAGGACAATTTGCACAACTTCGACAGGTAGCCCCCTCTCCAGCAGTAGGAGCAATTATCAGCTCTTTATTGGGACATGCTTGCTGCATTTTATAAAATATACCCGAATCAGTTGCTACGATCATTTGTTTATTGGGTAGATTTTTCGAGGCTTCAATTAGTTGTGAAGTTGAGCCAACAAAATCTGCTATATCAATCATGGCTTCAGGGGATTCTGGATGAACAAGTAATGCTGCATCTGGGTATACATTTTTTAACTTAACAATCCCTTGTGATTTAAACTCCTCATGCACAATACAACTTCCGTTCCACATAAGCATATCTGCACCAGTTTTTTTCTGAATATAACTACCTAGATATTTATCTGGCGCCCAAAGTATTTTCTTTTCACAACTATCAAGGTATTCAATAACATTTAAAGCTATGCTAGACGTAACTACCCAGTCTGCTCTTGCCTTTACAGCAGCTGATGTATTTGCATAAACAACTACAGTTCTATCAGGATTTTGATCGCAAAATTCACTGAAATCATCGACAGTACAGCCTATATCTAAGGAACATGTTGCTTCAAGCGTAGGCATCAAAATTGTTTTTTCTGGTGTTAAAATTTTAGCCGTTTCTCCCATGAACTTTACACCTGCAACAACCAGCACAGAGGCTGGATGAGTGCTGCCAAATCTTGCCATCTCTAGTGAGTCAGAAACAATTCCACCAGTTTCTTCTGCCAAAGCTTGAATCGATGGATCGGTATAATAATGGGCAACTATAACTGCGTTTCTGTCTTTCAATAGTTGCTTAATTCTATTCCTGTATGAACTTTCTTCTTGGGTGGTGTATCTTGGTTGGGCATGTATAGATTTAAGGTGAGACTCAATAATTTCATTAGGCTTTAGTTTAGATGTAAAGCTTGGATTTTTTTTATGCTGGTTAAGAGGTGTATTCATAATCAATTTTTAATAGAAGCTCATTTGTAATTTTAGCATATATATAATATGCACAAAAAATAAGGCTGACCACAGAAATTAAGAAGCTTTATATATGGTGGGTCGTGTTGGGTTCGAACCAACGACCAATTCCTTAAAAGGGAACTGCTCTACCAACTGAGCTAACGACCCGCTTGAAGAGGAGGTTATCTTACTCATGAACAATGAAAAATCAAGTGTTAATTGAACTGTTAGTCTCCGACTAAAAAGTTCATTAGTTAAGCTCATTGTATACCAAAACTAAAAATTTTCGTCTATAAAGTTTCGAGCTAATATAGAAGTATTAGTATTCCCATCGGTAATACTATTAATTATTTTCTTAGCTTTCACTTTATCTCCTTGCATATAATAAACCTGTCCTAATTTAAACGTCGCATCGAGATATTTACCATGTTTTGGGTGATCTCGGTGAACCGTTAAAAATGCCTCATGAGCTAAATTTAGCTGGCTTTGAAGTAAATATATTTCACCAAGCCAATAATGAGCATTGGCTAAATAATACCCATTTGGATATTTAATACCATGAGATTTAAAGTCAAAAATAGCTTTGTCTATGTTGCCTGACTTTAAATTGGCATAAGCATTATCATAATACTCCTTTTCTTTTTTTGGTAACGACAAAGGAAGCTTGTTTTTATTATCTATTATGCTAGTTGCAGTCTTTATAATTTTATTATTATCTATCTTTGAAGAGTTCTTTGTATGTTTAGACTGACTTGATAATCTTTGGTCTAAATTTAGATAGTTATCTTTTTGCTTTTTGGATATATGATTGACCTCATTTCTAACCTCTTCAATTATGCCTCTCAGAGCTCTTACCTCTTGTTTGAGTATTTGTATCTGATAATGAGCATCAATATTGAGAGGCTGAGGATTAGTTTTGCTAACAATCTGGCTATTTTTGTTCGAATTAGCTTTGATATTTTCAACTGGAGCCGCAGCTATAATCAGGGTCGAAAAAATCGTGCCATATATTAAAATAAAGCTATTTTTTACAAAATAGCACACTAATGAAATTATAGTTTTCATAAGATAATATTCGATATTTTATGTTATTTTAATTCTACTCTTCGATTCATAGCCCATGAATCCTCATTACTACCAGAGGAAGCTGCTTTCTCTTCACCATAACTAACAACTTCAATTAATGAGTTACTCACACCTTCTTGGACTAGAAAGTCGCGTACAACGTTTCCTCTATTTTCCCCTAAAGCCATATTATATTCTCGACTACCACGTTCATCTGCATGTCCAAGCAAACGAATTTTGGCTGGATTTGAGCGGAGACTTTGGGCATGAAGTCTAAGAGCTGAGCGTGCCTCAGAGCTGAGCATTACCTTATCAAATTCAAAATAAAATACGCGCGGAACTTTACTATCTGTTTTTAACGTAGAGCCCTGTATTAAATTATTTTTTATAGACCCTGTAGTTATGTTGTCGTTAGCCATGGTAGCTATACTATTAGTTTTTGTCATAGAGCAACCCACTAGAAATACTGATAAAACTATAGTTACAAAACTATATTTATAAATTTTATTCATCTTTATTTTTCCTTATTAACAATGTTTCAATTTATTAGACGACATATATCAAATTTGGTTCTATTTTATTTTGGTGACCAAGCTGGTTCACGAACATCTCCCTGTTTACTCGGGAGAAGGAATTTTACGCCTGCATCAAGTGAAACAGCCGCTAACACTCCTCTATTATTTATCTTTGTAGCATAAAGTAGCATAGCACTATTTGGTGAGACTGTGGGCGATTCATCTAAACTTGTATTAGTTAAAATTCTTAAATCGCCATTAACCAAGTCTTGTGTAGCAATATGAAATTGATGAGCGCTCCTATGCACCATCACTAAAGTTCTTCCATTGGCAGCAAGCCTTGGTCTGGCATTATATGTTCCTCGGAAAGTTAAGCGTTGTACTTCTCCATTTTTAAGGGTTAATCTATATATTTGTGGTGATCCACCTCTATCTGAGGTAAAAACAAGAGATTTGCTATCCGGTGCCCAGTTAGGTTCGGTATCGATTGCAAAATGATTTGTATGGCGTATAAATTTTTGTTTTCTTAAATCAAAAGTATAAATCTCAGGATTGCCATCTTTTGATAAAACTAGTGCTAATTTTTTTCCATCAGGTGACCATGACGGGGCCCCATTTAGTCCTCTAAAGTCGGTAAGTTGCTTCCTATTTGCATTAGCTAAATGCTGACGAAACACTGCTGGTCTTCCTGTTTCAAATGAAACGTAAACTAACTCTTTTGCGTCAGGGGACCACGAAGGAGACATAATAGGATGACTAGACTCGAGTATTAGTCTTTCTCTAGCACCATCAACATCCGACACCATAAGCTTGTATAATGTTTTTTTATTTGATTTTAAGGATGTTACATACGCTACCTTAGTGGAAAATGCACCTTCAATTCCTGTTATAGCCTGATACACCTCATCACTTATATGGTGAGATAGATCTCTAAGCTGACCTTTAGATCCTTTTGCGATCTTCGTAAAAACTAATCTTGAACTATGTACCTCCAACAAACTGTATGTAATTTGATAAAAATCGCCACTTAATTTTAAGCTCGCAACAACTAGGTACTCAGCTCCTAAGATTTTCCAGTCTCGAAAATATATATCCTTTATCGTTCCAGGAAATGACAGCATATTTTTTCTTGGGATAGGATCAAAAAGACCACTTCTTTTTAGATCATCTTCGATAATTTTACTTGCATCTTCAGGGGGTTGATTCCCATAAAAAGATAATGGAGCAATAGCTATTTTTGTCGGATTATCAATCCCCCTTGTAATATTAATAGACAGTTCGGCCTTTGCTGATAAAGAAATAAAGGAAAATAAAAGTAAAAGTAAACTAGTTTTTTTCAATTTATTACAACCTCAAATCATTCGGTTTAAAAACTAACTGGAATTTCCTGAAACTTTTCTCAAATGTCCGTATATCTAATTGCTGTAACTTATCAAAACTACCAACTTTGTAAACAGCTTGTTCTGCTGATCTATCAAAGGCAATATTACCGCTTTTTTTGAGTAGCTTTACGCTTATAACTTGGCCTGTTGGGACTAATGTAATTAATAATTTTGCTTCCATACCTCTTCTTGCGCTCGGCGGTCTATTCCAGTTAGCCTCAATTCTTTCAGTTATGTATGCAGAATAACTAGATACTATTTTTTTATTTTTATTTTCTAGTTCCAGTTGCTTACTTACTTGCAAGCTTTTCATCTCTTGCTTGTCAGTAATTTTTTGTTTTATTTTTTTTTCGTTATTCTTTTTAGGTTTAGGTTTAGGTTTAGGTTGTATTTTTTTTTTAATTTTTTCATCCATACTTATTAGCTTGGCTTGTAAATACTTTGGGGGCGATATCTTTTGTATTTTTATCCCTTCATCCCATTTATTAAAAAGAAAATAGATTACTACTAAATGCAGAATTAGACTAAAAGAAACAGCCAAAATAAGTGAGCTGAATCTGCCAAATAATAAAGTATTCAATTTTTTATAGGTGGTTCGGTTACGAGGCCTACTGACGGTGCCCCGGCATTTTGCAAGCTACTCATCAGCTCAACAACAGAGCCATAGTTTACATTTTCATCCCCCCAAACTAGAACAGGTGTTTTAGGTTGCTGCGATAATACTTTTTTAACTTTAACTATAATTGATTCTAGGGTCTCTTTTTTGTTTTTTCCATTTCCTAAATCAATATAAAATGTACCGTCAGACTTAATAGATACAATTAAAGGGTCTTTGCTATTTTTATCAAGTGGTGCAGACGGAGCGCTAGGTAGTTCTACCTTGACTCCTTGCATTAACAACGGAGCGGTTACCATAAAAACTATTAGCAAAACTAACATTACGTCAATGTATGGAACAACGTTGATTTCAGCAACTAATCGTCGCTTTTTTTTCATAGTTTTAATCGTCACTTACTATGAATCCTTCGGTGCAAAATAGTAGAAAACTCTTCTGCAAAAGTTTCATAGCTATTATAAATTGTTTCAGCAGCTGATGAGTATCTATTGTAAGCCAGAACTGCTGGTATCGCGGCAAATAAACCCATTGCAGTTGCGATCAATGCCTCAGATATACCTGGTGCTACTACCGCTAATGTGGCTTGTTGAACGCTAGCCAGTCCGCGAAATGAATTCATGATTCCCCAAACTGTTCCAAATAGTCCGATGTAAGGACTCACAGATGCGACACTTGCAAGGAATGGTAGATTTCGATTGAGTGTTTCTTCCTCTCGGGATAGAGCAACTCTCATTGATCTTTCGGTACCCTCCATAACAGCCTCTGGCTCAACACCAACTTGTTTTGAAAGTTTGCTAAACTCCCTAAATCCTGCTCTAAATACTCCTGGTAATCCCTCACCAGCGTCGGAGATTCTTATATCTTCATATAGTTTATTTAAATCTATACCTGACCAAAAATCATCCTCAAATTGACGTAAATTATATTCAGCCTCACGGAGATAAAGCCCTCTTTGAATAATCATTACCCAAGAAACCACTGAAGCGAGAAAAAGAATCAACATTACAAATTGAACTAAAAAAGAGGCATTAAAAATTAAGCTCCATAAAGATAATTGCTCTGTCATGAACTAGTCCTCTTTATTTTTTTTATTCCGCCTTGAAGTTTTTTTAACATATTACCTGGTATCGCGCATGGAGTTTTTTTATCGTGACTGATGCAAACTATTTTAACTTCAGCATCTATCAGAAGATCATTTTCTCTTATCACAGTTTGAGTAACTGTAAATGAAGTCCTGGTAACTCTTATTAATTCTGCAGTTGCTATAATCTCATCATCTAGAACTGCTGACTGAAGATATTTAATACCAACAGAGTGAACTACGAACTGCAGACTTCCAAATAGTGCTGGTTTATCAAAACCAAGGGTTCTTATGAGCTCTGTTCTAGCACGCTCAATATATTTAAGGTAATTAGCGTAATAAACAATCCCTCCAGCATCTGTATCCTCTACATATACCCGAATAGGAAGACAAAACTTATGCATCATTTATAAATTAACCTCATATTTCATTTGTAATCTTATTTTTTAATCCGAAATGCTCATATGCTAATCGAGAAACTATCCGTCCTCTCTGCGTCCGAAGCAAGTAGCCCTGCTGGATCAAAAATGGCTCAATGACATCTTCGATGGTATTCCTTTCTTCACTTATTGCTGCAGCCACGCTATCAACTCCGACTGGACCCCCATCAAATTTTTCTATTATTGCTAGCATAACTCGTCGGTCCATATGATCAAATCCACAAGAATCAACATTGAGCATATTTAATGCCATATCAGCTACTTCTGATGTAATAACTCCATCAGCTTTGATATCTGCATAATCTCTGACTCGACGTAGAAGTCGATTTGCAATTCGGGGAGTGCCTCTTGATCGTCTGGCAATTTCTTGAGTGCCGTTTTCATCTATCTTCACACCAAGTATTTTTGCTGATCTAGAGACTATCTTGCTTAACTCTTTATCTGAATAGAACTCTAATCTTTGGACAATACCAAAACGATCCCTCAACGGTGAGGTAAGCAAGCCAGCTCTAGTAGTTGCACCGACAAGAGTAAAGGGTGGTATATCCAGCTTAATAGATCGTGCTGCTGGGCCCTCACCAATCATTATATCAAGCTGATAATCTTCCATCGCTGGGTATATCACTTCTTCAACTACCGAGCTCAAACGATGGATTTCATCAATAAAGAGCACATCTCCTGACTCAAGATTTGTCATTATTGCTGCGAGGTCTCCGGCTTTTTCAAGCACTGGCCCAGAAGTGGTTTTTAATCCAACACCCATCTCATTTGCAATAATATGAGCCAATGTAGTTTTTCCAAGGCCAGGAGGACCAAAAATTAAAGTATGATCTAGAGGTTCGTTTCTTTTGGTAGCAGCACCAATAAAAATCTCCATCTGATTCCTAACTATTTCTTGGCCCACATAATCTTCCAAGTTCAATGGCCGAATAGCACGGTCAAAGCGTTCTTCCTGTTCTTCTCCCTCTGGGGATATTATTCGATCTGTCTCTATCATTTTTCTGGATACCCATACGAAAGTAAGACTTCAAACAGCCAACATTCAACGTGCCTGCTATTATATATTTGTTACACAAAAAATTATGATTTTACTTTACTCTTTAAAGCCAATCTAATTAATTTTTCACTCGCCTTCTTTTCATTATCCGCTATATCTATATTGTTTGATGCGATAGTAATCATACGGGTTGCTTCTTGAGGCTTATAGCCTAATGCAACTAATACACTTTCAGCCTCTTCTTGAGCGCCTAATTTTTGATGAAATTTTTCTTTTTCTTCTGAACCTGCTTTATTAATGTCCATTGAAGACATTACAGGTAAACGATCCTTCATTTCAATAGCTAATCTTTCTGCTGTCTTTTTCCCAACTCCCGGAAGCTTGACGAGCCTATCTATATCGCTTGTTTGGACTGATTCAAAAAAATCTTTTGTATTCATTCCTGACAGTATAGTTAGTGCCATTTTTGGTCCTACACCACTAATTTTTATCAGCATACGAAATAATTCTCTTTCACTCGCTTCTCTAAATCCATAGAGCTGCTGAATATCCTCTCTAACCACTAAGTGNGTAAGAAGGGTTACCTGATCACCGTTNTCTGGCAGGTCAAAAAAAGTAGTTAGGGATACCAGTAGCTCATAACCGACCCCCTGAACATCAACTAATAATTGCGGTGCTTTTTTTTCAATCAAAATTCCTGAGATCCTTCCAATCAAAAAATTTCTCCTATAAAAAAATAATTCATATTAAAATAAAATTATCAATCCTTATAAAAATTAACTAGATGTAATGATCTTTTGCTTAAGTCTACCTTTTGAATAGTGCAATAACCCCTCTGAATTTAACCCAAAAGAAATAGTTTGAGCGTGACAAATAGCTGCAGCTAATGCGTCAGCTGCATCTTCAGCGGGTGAAGATGGTAAATTTAATATAGTTTTGATCATATGCTGGACTTGCTCTTTAGTAGCGCCCCCGTTTCCAACAACTGACTTCTTGATAGTTCGAGGCGAATACTCTCCAATTACTAAATTTTTTTTTATTCCGGCGACTATTGCAGCACCTCTAGCTTGACCTAGTTTTATGGCTGCACTCGGATCTCTGGCTAGGAAAACCTCTTCTATTGCCATTTGTTTAGGATTGAATTTATCTATAAGCTGAGAAATATTATCAAAGATCACTCCGAGACGAGCAGGCAGTGGTCCAGACGGCAGGCGAATAACCCCGCTAGTCACATATTTAATTCGTGAACTACTTTTACTTACTGTCTCTATAATCCCAAAACCAGTTTTACGAGAGCCAGGATCTATACCTATAATCAGTGACATATAAATACAACTTTTTTAATATACTGTATATTGTCACAGTATCCTAAAAAATAAAAAAAACAACCCTAATTTGCTTAGACACTCTTAAAAAATATATAACATTTTTAGGGCTGATAAAAAAAGCGGCCTGAAAGGCCGCTTGATNCTGATGCTATAAAAATATGGGTAATTGACTNATTTAACCCATTAATCTTTTTTAGCGGATGCTTTTTTGGACGGTGCTTTTTTGGCCGGTGCTTTTTCTGCCGGGGCTTTTTCTGCCGGGGCTTTTTCTACCGGGGCTTCTTCTACTGCCGGTGCTTCTTCTACTGCCGGGGCTTCTTCTAC
>JGI24006J15134_10000160_pt1 | contig 51740 bp, 51 predicted proteins | sample LinPmetageLP53_FD_15134 | JGI IMG/M metagenome (IMG submission 15134)
GGGGCTTTAATCATGAAGCTCTTAATGGAAAATTGGCGCCAGTACTTGACTGAAAGCGAAAAAGCTAAGGACTACGGATACTTATATCTTTTTGAGGATGACACAGTCCGCCAAACCTCTTTCTATGATGCGCTCCATCTTTTAAACGAGAATGAGAATGCAATAGAAACATTCCTTGAAAACTGGGAACGTTCAGTCGATTACCATATCGAGCAATTAGATGAAGCGGCATTAGCCGATATGGCTAGTAACCCTGTTTTATATCTGTCTACTCAGGCGTTTATGTTCATAGACAGAATCAAAGATAAGGTTATTAAATATGCTTCGAAGCTAGCAGGAATTATTAACAAAATTAAAGGCTTCTTGGCGCGCTTTGAGGAGAAGCACCCCACTATATACAGAATTGGTACGATTGCCATAAAGGTTATAGTGGCTTTAATAGTCCTGTATGCACTCAGCCACATATTTTCGAGTTGTCTTAACGAGTCTAAAAAGACAAAAAATCTACAAGAAGGGTGTGCCGTGGATGGTACTACTTTCGATGCAGATGGAGAAATTGTTTCTAAGATTGTCGCGAATGAAGAGGAGTTACGCCAAATAGCAAAACTATCTGAAGGTGTTGAAGGATTAGAAAGAGTTTCACAAGAAATATTAGAGATGGCAAATAACCCACAGGATGTAGAGGTGGGCGTTGGCAGCTATATAGAAAGGTCAACAAGAGAAACTATCAAATACGGTGTTGAGCTTCTGCAGAAAGAAGAGGCCAGAAAATTAGCCGATGTGGCCGGCCAAGCTGCCGATAACGTCCCCGATATTGCGACTACCACCGTAACCCAGACAACCCTAAGCAATCCTCCCCTTCAAGCTATGAACGCATTAAATGGTTTAATTATGGGAGATCAAAAATCTATAGAACTCCTGCAGCAGCTACAAGACCAAATTCCGCAGCTTCAAGGTGTCGATATTACCAGCTTGTCATCTGAACAGGCCATAAACATCTCGAAAGCGATCAGGTCCGCGTTATAAATAAATTTAAAAAAGTACTTGACAAGAACCCCCGCCGGCATTATACTGAGTAAGTGGCGGTTTTTTGAAAGCTAATGAAAGTAGATAATAGATCAACTACTAGTACTAAAAGTATAATTAATAAACTAACACATGAAGGTGTTGTTAGCAATGATTTACTAGTATTAATTAATAATCTTACATTAGAAGACTTGATAGCTCTGAAATTAGAACTTTCTTGTGCTCATGTAAAAAATAGACTTTATGGTCTTGACATTTGGCACAATGCATGCTATATTGTAAGAGAAGCATTACTGAAGTTTGCTATCTCTACAACACAATCTAAAAAAGATGCTGCTAGATTTCTTGGTTTAACTTATCTTGATTTCAAAAACCAGCATGACAAGTATGATGTAGATAGTTTCTTTAGTGAAGAGGAGGAATAATGTCTTCAGTAGATAAAACAGTGTATAAAGTTAGTGATGTCTACAGGCTTTCATTTGGAAAGGTTGTTGAACAGGAGAGTTGCAAAGGTTGGATATGGTACAAAGTTGTTTGGGCTAATGATCCCCCAGCCAACATCCATCAGAGCCCGAACTATGATTCGAATTCCGGATGGTTCCGTTGTGATACAGTGGTTCCATTTGATACTGGCGCTATGATGAACCTTTTACAAAGCCTTAAGTAATATGTGGAAAGTATATAAAGCAGCTCAATATATTCAAGGTATTTTAATCAGTAAACACAAAACAGAATCTGCAGCCAGAAAGAAAGCAAAGAAAGAGATTAGTTTTACTTACACAGTAAAAGAAGAATCTAAAAAAGAAATTGTCATCTGGCTAGAAAACAAAACCAGAATGCCGGTTGGCGTCATAATTAAAAATAAGGGGACGTAAGGGTTTCGACAGGGTAAGGAGAGATGAGAGTGCAAGCAGGTTAGATACGACCTTAACAGTTCAAAAACATTAGTTGCAAATAACAACAACCACTTCGAACAGCGCTTAGCCGCTTAGTAGGGAGGCCGGGTAGGGCCTTCTTTCCAATCTATCCAAAACAACAGATAAGTTGTAAAAATCAAAAAACTCAATGCAACAAGGAAGTAAGCATTGTTTTATAGCTTCCTAATTTGTCAGTTTATGATAAAAACTGACTAAGCTTGTGAATGACTTGAGTAATGAGATATCTTGGACGCGGGTTCGACTCCCGCCGTCTCCACCATCCATCTAAGTGAGGTTAATAATGAAGAAAAGAAAACTTAATAAAGTAAAACATAGAGAAGTAAAAGCTGCTGATGCTTTCGAAGCACAGCTAGAAGACGCTTGGCATTTGATTGAGAAGCGTGAAAAGCTTGGAAGAAAAGAATTAATGATTAAAATAAAAGAACCCGAGGCGCCCGAACCTAAAAAATGAACATTAGTATAAAGATTTGTGATTTGTGTGATACTTGTGTCTATGGGAATGAGTATGAAATGGTTGATGATGATGTGATCTGTATCATGTGTCTGGATGAACAAAAGGATAAAGAAGAAGATGAAATATCGGATAGACGAATGGGTGATATACAACCAATTCCCCGATAATCCTATCCTAAGCAGTCCAAAAAAAGCAGTTATTTTATATGTCTTTCCGGAAAGTGATAGAAATTTCTATGATTATGAAATATATATTGATGACGAGGTAGGTCATTATATTAATGCCCGCGAGTCAGATCTTTGCCCAATGGAATAATAATTACACATGCAGATTAGGATTGCTTTCTACAAAGGCCACGACTGTTGGCACAACCGGTTGATCAACTGGTGGACAGAAAGCCCATATAGTCATGCAGAATTAGTACTCCCAGATGGCATTACATGGATATCAATTAGCCCATTTGTTAATTGTAAAGTAACCGCCCGGCCAAAACTAACTTATAATAAAGACGACTGGGACTTTTTAACTTTCGAAGTTACAGAAAAACAGTATCACACGATATTAAAGTTTTATGACCAAACCGCCGGCTGTAAATACGACTGGGTTGGAATGTTTCTGTCCCAGTTTGTTCCTTTCCATATTAAACAGAGAAACCGATGGTATTGCAGTGAGTGGATAGCATATGCCCTAATGTTATCAGATGTTGTAAGTTGGCAAAAAAAAGCAATTTTTGATTGTACCGATTTATCCCCGGGGTTTCTCTACAACATGCTTTGTGACAACTGTGAACAAATTGCAAAAGAATAAACTGTGACTAATTAATGGCGTAGAACCACCAAGCTGCTGTATAGACAACCATAGGAGTGTTTATGAATGCTACCAGTCTCTGTTTACATTGCGTGTTTTGTAGTGGCCTTAAGTCTAACAATATTAGCAAAATACATATTCGATTTTCTAAACTTCAATAAAAGAACAATTGCTGACACCAATCAAACAGCTGATGCGCTCCTATCCTACAAATATGAGGACAACGAAAGAGAAGGTCAGGTTGTTGATATTCTTGATTATATGGAATATGAAGACAATATATTTATAGACAGGGATGTACTACTGGAAGAAATGTGTGCCAGTCGATTAGTTTACTCAACTCACTTAAAAGTGTGGATAAAAAAATAAACCCTTTACAATCCTCAGAAAGTGAATATAATAATACATGTGTGAAAAATGATAGAAACTCCCAACACTTTAGTGCTATTTGATGTAGATGGTACTCTAACAGAAGCTAGATTACCAATAACAATGCCAATGATTGTTATTTTGCGTGAATTGTGTCGGCATGCCGAAATAGGCTTTCTCACTGGCAGTGGAATGGAATATATTAAAGAACAGCTCTGGCCGGCCCTTAATGATTCTATAATCCGGGCTAATTGCCACTTGCTGCCTTGTAATGGTACAGAATATGCTATTCCAGTAGAATCACCAGACTTCAGCGTGCAGACCATTTATAAAGGCTCCATGAAAGACGAAATTGGAGAAACTAAATTTAGAGAACTGCTTAAAGTACTTTGTTCATTACAATCAGAGTTGGTTCAAGAAATAGATGATCTTCCGCTGACCGGCAACTTTATTCAAAATAGAAATTCAATGTTAAACTGGTGCCCGATAGGGAGAAACGCACTCCCCCGAGATAGAAAACAATTTAAAGCGCTGGATAAGCTGTATCGAATCCGGTACGCCTATATGCAGGCCCTTAATCAACAATTGGTAGAAAAAGAAATTAATGCAATTGTTAAGTTAGGAGGAAATACCTCGTTTGATATTTATCCAGTTAATTGGGATAAAACATATGCGCTAAATCATTTTGATAAATCTAAGTGGGAATTTTGGTTTGTGGGTGATCGCTGTACGATAGACGGAAATGATTATGAAATTTTTGAGTTTTTAAAAGATTCAGGACGTAGTTTTGAGACTGGTAGCCCAGAAGAGACTATAGAGATAGTTGAAAACTATATATTAGAAGAATTACAATACAGGAGATAAGATGACAATTCACAAAAAAATGTTTGATAACGACGAAGAGAAAAAGCCTACCGTAATGGTGTCAGGCGGTTTCGATCCGGTCCATGCCGGCCATATCCGGATGATCCGCTCGGCGGCTCAATTTGGAGATGTGATTATAGTAGCGAATTCAGATGATTGGCTTTATCGGAAAAAAGGTTTTGTATTCATGGAGTATGAACGCAGGGTTGAAATATTAAATGCTATTAAAGGAGTTGTGTTGGTTGATTCAGTAGATGATACCGACGGCACCGTTTGTAAAGCTATTAGACGTCTCCAACCTGATTATTTTGCCAATGGAGGCGACCGCGGAAAAGCAAATACGCCGGAACAGCATGTATGCGAAGAATTAGGAGTTGAATTACTATGGGGCATCGGCGGAGAAGAAAAGTTACAGAGTTCTTCGGACCTAGTAAAGCCCGCCCGCGATTTTATAGTGCCACCAGTAAGAGCAGCTCCAAAAGTTTCTGATAAGTAGACGCCTATATGTTGGACGTAATAGTTACAGCAATGGGCAAGAAAACACTAAAACTAGATTCCTCTTTTCGCCCCATTGAAGTGGTTGATTCACTTGAGGCTTTGGTATTGTGTTTAGTGGGTAAAGCCAAGGCAATAGAAAATTATGCAAAAAAAGTACATTCTCCAAGTAGCTCTTTTTATCTTCCTTCTGTTATTGTGTTAAAGAGATACGTTAAGTATCAATTTACAAGACTAACACCAAACCGCACAAATGTATTGTGGCGAGATAAACTACAATGTCAATATTGTACAAGAGAGTTCCAATCTGAAGACCTCACACTTGACCATGTGTTTCCTAAGTCTCGCGGCGGCGAAAACACATGGGAAAATTTAGTAACAGCATGTAAACGTTGTAATCAAAAAAAAGGTTCTCGACTTCTTCACGAAACTGGAATGCGTTTGGCGCGCCCCCCGGTCCGGCCAAAAAACAGCGCTCTACGAACTGTTAAAAAAGAGCAAATAAATGAAATATGGAAAGATTATCTATGGGAATTCAAATAAGTTCATATATATTTATAGATGATTAAAATTTATGCATTATTGTTGTTGGTATCAGTTGGGTGCACCCCAACAAAAGTAAATTTAGGTATTGATTCCTCCGCTTCCGCTGCTGACACAACTCCCCCTGCTTTAGGAGTACATGCAAATGAGAACTGCAGTCAGAAACCCGGCGATTTTATTTGCAACTTAGTACTAAAAAACCAGAATGATCAAATCTGGCAACTTCATGACTATGAGGGAGATATAATAGTGTTAGATTTTTCCGCAATGTGGTGCGGACCTTGCCAGATGGCAGCATCTACAGTACAAGCTACAATGGACGAATATAGCCCCCAAGGATTCCAATATGTGACTGTATTAATTGATGATGCAGCTGGCGAAAGTGTAGATGCAGAAGATACCACAAGTTGGGCAACATCGTTTGGTATTGTGGATGCCCCCGTGTTACAGGGTTTTCGTGGCTTAATAGATTATTCATACGATAGCGGCTATGCAATTTTGTCATGGCCTACATTTTTGTTTGTAGACAGAAATCTTAAGATCTATGGCGACATGTCGGGCTTTAGCGAGGACGCTATCCGACAAAAGATCGAAGAAAAGATATAATTTAATTGGACAATATCAAGACATTAAGTTATAATATTTATATTCCCGCTTAGCTCAGCTGGTTAGAGCATCTGACTGTTAATCAGAGGGTCCGCAGTTCGAGTCTGCGAGTGGGAGCCATTTTGAGGAACACAATGTGGAAGCTATTTTTTAAAAAAAAGGAGAAAAACATGGCAACAACAACCGATACAAAGGTAACCGCTCAACTTAAAAAGACGGTTGCAGCACAGAAAGAGACATTATCTAAGGCACTATCTCGCATTAGTAATCTGACTGATGAGATTGCAGTACTGCGAGGCGAAATCAATAGATTCAAATCTGATGTGGCTAAAGATGTAGAATATCTTACTAACCGCGTCGATGGCTAAAATTAGAGAATTTTTAAGATTCTCGCTAGTATGGTACAGTCAACAATTTGCAATTCCATTTTGGATAATTGGCCACGTTCACTTGCATTTAAACGACTACCATGATATAATAGAGTTATCAAGCTCAATCATTATGCATATAATGGTTGGGTTTGGTTTTTGGCTTGATTGGAAAAATTACATAAAAGGAGATTAAATGTCTATTACCATAAAACTACAGAACTTGAACCTTGCGGGAGATACCCCCGTTACCCTTACCTACAGCGCCGGCACTAGTGTGTTTGTGCACAACGAAACTGCAGTGGACACTGCTATTTCTGAAACCGATGTCATTTCGCAATTTAGTGAGTTGGTTGCAACGCCGGGTATTAATGCCACGGACACTTATGGCAACAACATCATGAATAACATGCGCGATAGCGGATTTTTGGAAGGTTATGAACGTGATTTTACGTTTGCAGAGTATCTTACTGACGCTTTGAGCGAGAACTTCTATGAGCAAGAGTTCATTGGTAGTTCCGTGGAACAGTATGATTATAAGCGTGGGTTTTGCACCCTAGAAACAACGGTGCGTGTACCCCTGCAAGACTTCATTACAAGTAGTCCGTACGCCGGCGACTGGACCGTGACAGTCCCGACCGAGAACGGCACCTTAACAATTAGTTAAGACGCCATCCCGCTGTGCCGTCGGGATATAATAACGGCAGGGGGCTGCCCGACCCTCACGTAGGCAGAGGTTGGCGACTTACCTAGTCCATGGCAGAAAAGTCGCACATTGGGGTGTAGCGCAACTGGCAGCGCATCCGGTTGTTACCCGGAAGGTTGGTGGTTCGACTCCACCCGCCCCAGCCATTTTGCGGGAGTAGCTCAGTGGTAGAGCCCTACGTTGCCAACGTGGCTGTCGCGAGTTCGAATCTCGTCTCCCGCTCCATTTATTATGTATAAAATAGGCGATATAGTATTAGTTAAATCGTGCGCCGGAGACGCTATTCCCGATGTGCACGTACGACTAACTAAGAAAATAGAAGTTAAAGGGAAAAAAGGTCGTAATATGGACTGGCCCCCGTATGTTGGGTGGGAATGTATATTAATATATCCAGAAGAGGCTGAACAACTTAGAAAAGAATGGGGGATCCCATTTAGGTACCCAGATGAAATGGAAACCTTCACACGCGAGAACAACATTATTAAAAAAATAAGCATTAATAAGGCTCTTAAGGGGCAGCCCAGAAGAACTAAATCCAAAAGCCGTACTAATTAAGAATGACCAGCGAAATGGGGAATAATGGCCACTAAAAAAAACTATCTGTTAGATACAAGTGTATATTTGACAGACGCAGACGCAATATATAAGTTTGATAATCACGATTTGTTCCTACCTTTAAAGGTATTGGAAGAGATTGATAAACACAAAAAACGACAAGACTCTGTAGGTGTAAACGCCCGCAAAATAATTCGTTCTTTAGACGAGCTTAGACGGAAAGGCAGCTTAAAAAAAGGTGTCAGAATTAATAAAGGCCTCGGCGTACTTAAGGTGATGTCATATGAGGCCTTAAAAAATGTTGTTTTCCCTCCCGATTTAGATATGAGAGTTCCCGACCACGCAATTATAGCCACAGGTAAGGTTGTGCAGATGGAACACCCCAATCGAAAGACAATCGTTGTAAGTCGCGACATTAATATGCGTGTGATCTGCGATTCAATTGGAATAATGGCCGAAGACTATGTGTCAGAGAAAGCAATCACTTCATCGGATGAACTATTTCAAGGGTTCTCTGAAATTTTGGTTGATGATCAATTTGTTGATAGGTTTTATGAGGGCGACGAGCTATACATTGGTATTGACGAAACTAAACAGAAATGGTACCCTAATCAGTACCTCCTTCTTATATCAAACTCAAATCCTAAGAAGTCATGTCTTGCGAGATTCACAAATCATCACACACCATTGTCACGAATAATCTATGATAAAATTTCAGATTGGAATATTAACTCAAGAAATAAAGAGCAAGCGTTCGCAATTGATATGCTGATGGATCCTAGTATTAAATTAGTCTCTTTAGTCGGCCGCGCCGGCTCTGGTAAAACCTTATGTGCTATAGCCGCAGGACTTCAACAGACAATTGGCCTCCACGGAGAGAATAATCACTATTCGCGCCTCATTGTGTCTAGACCCGTGCAGCCAATGGGCAAAGACATCGGTTTCTTGCCCGGTACAATGGAAGAAAAAATGTTACCATGGCTCATGCCTATCCAAGATAACTTAAAGTTCCTCATGGGCGACAGGACGTCCTTAGAAATGTATATAGAGAAAGGCAAGATTGAAATTGAAGCGCTCACCTATATCCGCGGCCGTTCTATCTCAAATGCCTTTATTGTCATCGATGAAGCACAAAATTTGACAAAGCATGAGATTAAAACCATAATAACAAGAATAGGCGAGAATACTAAGATTGTGCTGACCGGCGATGTAGAACAAATTGATAATGTTTATGTCAATGAAACATCAAATGGGTTAGCCCACGCCGTAGAAAGTTTCAAAAATCACATGATTTCTGGCCACGTGACGTTTAAAAAAGGCGAGAGGTCGGAGCTAGCAACGCTAGCATCAAAAGTATTATAAAAAATAAATAAACAATTGTTTATTTTGTGTTATATTAGATAAAGGAGCGCTTACTATGAGTGAAGAAATAACAAAAACAGAAGAAGAGGTCCACCAAAACCCAATGCTGATGATGTCAGTAGAGCCAGATTCCGAATTGAAGAAGTATCTGGTGGAGTACGTTGGAACCAAACTAGATAATGAAGAGGTCACTGTTAACATGATCGCTGAAGTGTTAGCATTAGACTTTCCTGAGTTCGTTTTTGCTTTTGCAGAAGAGAACTTTGTACGTGGATATCAAATAGGATTGAACGATGCTGAATTACTTGAAAGAAAGCCACAAGAAAGCCCTAGATAGGGTGCAAGACTTTTACACGACCACAGGTATACACGTGTATGTTAAAGATCCCCTCCCAGAATCTGTGAGTGCGGAAGAAGTAGTGGCGAAAGTAGAAGAGGTAATCCCACATCACCTGTTATCAGAAGTTGAAATGGTAATCATCGGGTGGTTTGAAGAGTTTGAGAAAAGACAACTTAATGCTTTTTACAGCGACGGTTGTCTACACATCACCAACGAGCAAGACAATGCTGATGATATGTTGGATGATATTATTCATGAGGTTTCGCACTCTTTGGAAGAGCCTTATGGGTTCGATATTTATGGAGACAAGAAATTAGAAAATGAATTCTTAAAAAAGCGCCTGCAACTACATCAGATTCTTTGGGCCCACGGCTTTAAAGCGCCAGAAGCATTTTTTACAGATATTGAATATAGCTTAGAGTTTGATGATTTTCTTCTCAACAAGGTGGGGTATGACAAGTTAACAATGCTCATTGATGGCTTATTTATAAATGTGTATGCACCGACTTCCCTGAGAGAATATTTTGCTACTGGATTTACAGACTTTTTTATGGAATCTAACCACAACTATTTTCAGGCAGTTTCACCAGAATTATACAAAAAAATAGACTTTTTGTACAAAAACAATAAATAACTCCTTGACATCAGTCTTGTAAGCGGTTATAATAAGACTGAATATAGGAGAAATTTTGGCACACATATCATACTCGGAACTCAAAGATTGGGTTTTCTGCGCTTTTTATCACAAATTAACACGAGTCGACAAGATCGACGGATTCAAGGGTAATGCATACACTGCCTTCGGAACAGCAGTCCATAGTGTCTGCGAAAAGAAGCTTTTACAAGAGGAAGTAGATGAAGACTACTTCATTCAAGAATTTGAGAAATGCATTGAAGAGCTTGATGAGGATGTCGCAGTAGACGAGAAGCTCGTACAAGACATGCGCAAACAAGGTAAAGAACTCATCCCAGAGATCCAAGGAGCCCTTGACCAATACTTTGAAGATTACGAGGTTTTAGCAGTTGAAATGCCTCTTTATGAGACAATCGATGGTCATGAAGGACATATGTTCAAGGGGTATATTGATGCTGTAGTAAAGACACCCGATGACAAAATACATATTTTTGATTGGAAGACCTGTTCTTGGGGTTGGGATGCGCGCCGGCGCTCTGACAAGATGACAACATACCAGCTGACACTTTATAAGCACTTTTTTGCGCAGAAGATGGAAGTTGACCCGAAGCACATCGAAACGCATTTTGCGCTACTTAAAAGAACTGCGAAAAAGAATCGTGTGGAATTCTTCCGGGTGACGAGCGGTCCACAGAAAACTAAGAACGCTCTAAAAAGTTTGAACACAGCGCTATACAATATTAAGAAAAAGCGTTATATTAAGAATAAGCTTTCCTGTACATCAGGATTCGGCTGCAAATTTTACAAGACAGAACACTGTCCATGAGGAATAAATGAAGAAAAAGAAGATTTTGGTCCTTTCTGACCATCCACTGTCGCCTTCGGGCGTCGGAACTCAAACTAAGTACATGATTGAAGCCCTTCTGAAGACCGGCCGATATCAGGTAGTGTGCTTAGGCGGTGCTATGAAGCACCAAAACTACCAACCCCAAACAGTGGACCCGTGGGGCGAAGACTGGAGAGTATTTCCAGTTGACGGCTATGGTAACCATGAGATCATCCGCTCCATCTTACAAAAAGAGAAGCCGGATGTGTTGTGGTTTATGACGGATCCCCGTTTCTACGGGTGGCTATGGGAGATTGAGAACGAAGTTAGGCCAAATGTGCCGATGGTTTATTACCATGTGTGGGATAATTTCCCAGCGCCACACTATAATGCACCCTTCTATCGCTCCACCGATGAGGTCGTATGTATCTCCAAAGTTACACACGAAATCCTCAAGCAGGTTGCGCCCGACGTAAGTTCGTGCTATCTGCCGCATGCTGTGAATTCTAACATTTTTCACAAGTACACAAATCGCGAGCAGAAAGACCATGTGAAGTCGATCCGCAAGCGTATCTGTGTTGAATCAACCACCAACCATAAAAACCTGAACAAGAAGATATTCTTTTGGAATAACCGTAACGCCCGCAGGAAGCAAAGCGGGACAATTATTTGGTGGTTCAAGGAGTGGTTAGACGAAGTAGGCCACGATAAGGCAACGTTACTTATGCATACCGATCCCAGAGACCAACATGGACAAGACCTGCCACACCTCATCGAGCATTTGGGCGTCGACGATGGTCAAGTAATGTTATCTACAGATAAAGTCCCACCAGAGGAGCTAGCAAATATGTACAACGCGGCTGATTTTACAGTCAACATTTCAGATGCGGAAGGTTTCGGTCTTTCAACTCTGGAGTCGATGTCATGCGGAACCCCGATTATTGTTAATATGACCGGCGGCTTGCAAGAGCAAGTTACAAATGGCAAAGACTGGTTTGGCATTGGTGTTGAACCTGCCTCCAAGACTGTGATTGGTTCGTTAGCGGTACCATATATCTATGAAGATAGGATGTCGCAAGAGGACTTCAACGGAGCACTTACAAAAGCTACTAAGACAAACGCCAAAACTTACAAGAAGTGGGTAACCAATGGCCGTAAACACGTAGCTGAAAATTACAATTTTGAAGATTACGAAAATGGATGGATTAAATTGATGGATGAGATAGTAGAAAAGCACGGCTCTTGGGAAACTCGCAAGGGCTATAAGACGTGGCACTTGTTGGAGGTAGCATAATGCGTAAGAAGGTATTACTAAAAGGCCCAGTCCTTACTCGCTCTGGCTACGGAGAGCAAACAAGATTTGCTCTTAGGTCATTGAGAAGCCGCCCAGACCTGTTTGAACTGTTTATTCAACCCCTACAGTGGGGAAACACTTCATGGTTGGCTACTACGGACTCTGAAAGAACTTTTATTGACCAAACAATTGAAAAGACAATTGGATATGTGCAGTCCGGCGCGCAATTTGACTTATCCGTGCAGGTTACGATTCCCAATGAGTGGGAAAAGATTGCACCAGTTAATATTGGTTACACTGCCGGCATTGAAACTACTAAGGTTGCCCCAGTGTGGCTCCAAGCCGCCAACGAAAAAGTGGATAAGGTTATTGTAGTTTCCAGTCACTCTAAGAATGTATATGAAAATACATCCGCTGTTGCTGTTGACAGTAACACAGGCAAAGAGGTAGACTATTTGTTACAAACGCCAATTTATTCAGTTAACTACCCTGTTAAGGAGTATGATGATCTTGAAGAGCTGGAGCTTAGTTTAGATTTTGATTATAACTTTTTAGCTGTTGCACAATTTGGCCCTCGCAAGAATCTTCCTAATACAATTAAGTGGTTTGTCGAAGAGTTTCAAGACGAAGAAGTCGGCTTGGTAGTAAAAACCAACATTGCCAAAAACTGCTTAATGGATAGAGAAACCTTAATGAGGGACATGAAGAACTTTATGTCTGGCCTCCCAGAACACAAGTGTAAAGTATATATACTGCATGGAGACATGACTGATCGAGAGATGCATTCATTGTATCGTCATCCAAAGCTATCTGCGTTGATAGCACTGCCGCATGGAGAAGGCTTCGGGCTTCCCATTTTTGAGGCAGCATACAGCGGGATGCCAGTTGTAGCTACGGCGTGGTCCGGACAGCTTGATTTCTTGGTTGACGAAAACTCAAAAGAAAGGTTTTACAGCGTTGGGTTTGATTTACAACCTATCGCTGAGAACATAGTTTGGGAGAATGTTTTAATCAAAGAGTCAATGTGGGCCTATCCGCGCGAGCAATCTGCTAAGCAGAAAATGCGCACGTGCTATGAGGATATCACAAATAACACAGAAAACTCTTTTGCAAGCCAAAGCAGCGAATATGCAGTTGAGCTGAAGGAAAGATTCTCTGCTGAAAAGCTTTACGCGCAGTTTGTTGATTGTATAGTACCAGAAGCAGAACTTAAAGAGATGGAATCACAAATTGACGATCTTTTGAGTGACTTGCTGTGAAAAAATACGCTTTTATTTCCGATATGTTCATTGAAAACTATCGAGGCGGCGCAGAGCTAACAACCGCAGCACTTATGTACGCAGCAACTCCGGATAGTCAGATTGCCAAAGTCCACTCTGGCATTTTAACTGTGGAAATGTTAAAGCAGCACTTGGATGTTCATTACATTGTATGTAATTTCGCCAACCTTGATGAGAAGGTCAAGTTATATATGTGTAAGAATAGCGATTACTCGATTGTTGAATACGATTACAAGTTTTGCGAGTATCGGTCGATGGAGAAGCATTTTGCTGCTACGGGATCTGAATGCGATTGTGTACAGCAGATTACTGGTAAAATAAATAGTGCCTTTTACGGGTATGCTAAAAAGGTATGGTTTATGAGCCACGCCCAACGCGCCATATTTCTCAAGCAAATACCAGTATTGAAAGAGGAAAAGACCGAAGTGTTAAGTTCTATCTTTGCTGCCGGCGATATACAGTTTATGAACTCTATTAAAAATAATGAGAAAAACGATAAGTATCTGATTTTGGGCTCTGATTCATGGATTAAAGGTACAGAAGACTGCGTAGAATATGCCAAAGAAAACAATATTAATTATGAAATTGTTAGCAACCTTCCATATCATGAGTTGTTAATAAAGATGTCTACTTCTAGGGGGTTGATTTTCCGACCTCTTGGTTCGGATACCTGCCCGCGAATTGTGATCGAAGCTAAACTTTTAGGCTGTGATGTATTATTGAATGAGTGTGTGCAGCACAAAGACGAGGAGTGGTTTCAAAGTCAAGAAAAAGCTTTTGATTATCTCCGCAACCGAGCAGATGTATTTTGGGGGCACTATGCAGGATAAAACATTGGTTTTGATGGGTAATGGCCCATCACTTAAAGATTTAGACTTTAACAAGTTAGAAGGATTTGACACCTTCGGTTTAAACTCAGCTTATCGTGCTTACGAACGAATGGATTGGTGGCCCACCTATCATGGCTGTTTTGATTACAGAGTAACAGAATGCCATAAAGACAAGTTTATACACTTGATTGAAAACAGTCCGATAGAACGTATGTTTTATATCATGGACATTAGTCAAAATTCAAAATTGCAACATGTTAATATGCAAGAGTATGGCTCGACAAACAAGTGGAACCATACAACTGAAGATTACTCAAATTTTCATGATAACGGAAACTCAGGTGCCAATGCCTGTTCAGCAGCCGTTTGTATGGGTTATAAAAAGATTATTTTAGTGGGAGTAGATTGCAATTATGTGGAATTTGTTGATGGAAGCAAGAAAGATGGCCCCGGCCTTGTGATCGAGGAAACACCCGAAACAAATCCGAACTACTGGTTTGACGACTATCAACAAGCCGGCGACAAGTACAACGTTCCCCGAGGCACTGATTTCCATTTACCAACTTGGAACATGTTTGCTTATCGAGCTGTACACGCCGGAGTGGAGGTTATCAACTGTAGCCCAACCACAACCTTACGATGTTTCAAGCGAATGTCAATTGAAGATGCTATAAAGGAGTCAAAGTGATTAAGTATTATTCCAGAGTAGAGCCAGAAAAGTTGTTACACATTGTGTGTCGCCCATCGGAAGACGAGGGCTCCCGCTCTGATGTGGTTCCAGAGCAGGAATATTTACAATTGGCGATATTAAACTATGAAAAAGGTAAAACCTTTGCGGCCCATAAACACGTTTTTAAAAACGTTCCCAAACAAGCAATTGCCCAAGAATCGTGGGTCGTTATGAGCGGTAAAGTCCGCGCGTACTTATATGACTTGAACGATGAAATTATAGCCATTGAGGATTTAGAACCCGGAGATGTCTCAATTACACTGTACGGCGGCCACAATTATGAAATTGTTGAAGAGGGTACCCGCGTTTTGGAATACAAGACCGGCCCTTACTACGGGCAAGCCGATGATAAGGTGTTTCTAGATGGTTAAAGTCAACATGGGTTGTGGCTGGCGCAACTTTGGACCTGACTGGGTTCACATCGATGGTGGCAACTATAAACATCTAGATTATAATGTGATCACGGATTTAGAATTTCCTGATAATACTGTAGACCTTATTTACGCCTCACATGTAATAGAATATTTTAACAGACAAGAGGCATGCATACTCTTGGCAGAGTGGCGCAGAGCCCTTAAGCCAAATGGGATTTTACGTATAGCAGTACCAGACTTTGCTGAATTGAGTCGGTTATACCAAGAAAAGGAAATTAGACTTGAAAACGTCTTAGGCCCTTTATATGGAGCGATGCAAATGAGCGAAGAGACAATATATCATAAGACGGCTTACGATCTTGAAAGCTTGAGTATCTTTTTGACACAAAACGGCTTTTATGGTGCTATGAGGTATGATTGGCGCCATACAGAACACGCCCAGTTTGATGATCACTCACAGGCGTACTTCCCACATATGGATAAAGAGAATGGCGTGCTTATAAGCCTGAACGTCGAGTGTAAAAAGACACCATGAGCTTTCAGGCAGTAACAGATTTTGAAGAGCAAGTGGCAGCATTCTTCGGCGCCCCACACGCGGTCGCTACTGATTGCTGCACCCATGCAATTGAGCTGTGCTTACGAGACCAAAATATACAATGGTATAGCACCCCAAAACAAACATATATATCAGTACCATTTCTTGCTAAGAAATTAAACATTGATTTTGATTGGCGGGATGAAGACTGGACTGATTTTTATTATCTTGGGGGTACAAATATTATTGATGCTGCGGTATTATGGAAGAAAGACTCGTATTTGCCTGATACGTTCATGTGTTTGAGTTTTCAATTTAGAAAGCATCTTAGCTTAGGTCGTGGTGGAATGATCCTCACCGATAGCGAAACAGCCGCAACTCGATTGAGAAAGATGGCTTATGATGGCAGAGACCCACTCACGCCATGGCGACAACAGAATATTGAAACAATGGGTTACCATTACTATATGACACCAGAAATTGCGGAATTGGGGATAAAGAAGCTCCCCGACGCAATCAAAACAGAGCCGAAACAGTGGGTTGTTTCGGATTGGCCAAACTTAACACAGATGGAGATTTTTAAATGACCAAGAGAGCTTTAATTACCGGCATCGCCGGACAAGACGGTAGCTATTTAACCGAGTACCTTTTATCTTTAGGATATGAGGTACATGGCGTTATTCGGCGACATTCAGTAGCAGAAAACCAGAACCACAGGCTGCACAAATTGAATTTGAACGAAAACGTTCACACTTATTATGGGGACTTGCTAGATTACCCTTCCCTTATACGAATTATAAATGAGGTCAACCCCGACGAGATATACAACTTGGGCGCCATGAGCCATGTACGGATTAGCTATGACATGCCCTCGTTCACGATTCAGACGAACGCGTTGGGCGTATTAAACATGCTTGAGGTATATCGAACATGCGCCCCAGACGCCAAATTTTATCAAGCAAGCTCTTCAGAGATGTTTGGAAACTCAGTTGATGATGATGGTATACAACGATTGACTACACCAATGAACCCGGTGAGCCCATATGGTTGTGCTAAAGTTATGGGCTACAACCTCGTTCGGCATTACCGGCATGCTTATAAATTGCATGCATGTAACGGAATTCTATTCAATCATGAATCTCCCCGCCGCGGATCCAATTTTGTTACCAACAAAGTTGTAAAGGGCGCCGTTGCAATTCAGAAAGGATTACAAGATAAGCTTGAATTAGGAAATATGGACTCATACAGAGACTGGGGGCATTCAAAAGATTATGTCCGCGCAATGCACCTGATCGTAAATCACGATGAGGCCTCTGAGTTTATTGTGGCCACAGGCGAAACTCACTCTGTGCGAGATTTGTGTGAGACTGTTTTCAAGAAGCTTGACATGAACTATGAAGATTACATTGTTCAGAATCCAAAATATATGCGCCCAGAGGAGCTAAAATACCTCAAGGGGGATCCTTCTAAATCGCATGAGATATTGGGCTGGGAACGAGAGTACACTTTTGAAACCATGTTAGAAGAGATGATAGAAAGATGGCAGAGAGAACTATAATTAAATACAAGCCCGGCGATTTGGTTCGCTGGCACGAACGATATGCAGACGGTTTTATGGTAAGAGACGTTGGCGACGGTGTTATAGTGGAGAAAAGAGATTTTGATTTAAACTGGTTGGACAGCCAATACACCAATTACACAGTTTATCGTACAAAACACAGCGACACGATGATATTTGAAGAAGTAGAATTAGAACCCTTTACTCACGCCAACCACCCAGTACAGATAAGATTACGGGAGCCCAAAAATGACTAAAAGATTTTGTGTGTTGCAGGTGACACCTATTGCCCCCAACCCAGAGCATATTGAATTATTCGCCAAGCAAGAAGAATGTGACTTTTACTTTGTTACACACGATGGCCCCAATAAAGACGCTCTTAAATTTTGCCCAAATACAACATGGACCGATACTCGCAACATTCTTGCGGCACAAGTCCCGAAGCATTATGAATACTATGCGTTCGTAGATTATGACTATAATTTTAGACCCCTTGGAGAACTGAACCCAAGAGAGCAAATATTACAAGACCTGCAGACTTATGAGCCAGCCGTGCTAACTTATTACCCCGGTAGTGGCATGACAACCCCGTTTGCTAGTGATACACAATATAGAGACTCACGTGAAGCCTCGGTACTGCCTTTTAGCCATTGCGGAATGAAAGTAGTACACCACAGTTTGATGAACTGGTTTTTCCCCATGGTTACTAGATTTGGCGGCGGTGTAGAAGCATGTCACTTATTTAATATCTTGGAGATTCCATTCTTGAGAAATGTAGTGTGTAGCCACCAAATGGTTTACGATAACGGAAACACGGATGAAGAAGCTCCACATAACCAAAATGGTGCATGGAACAAATATAGAATGGATGAGATGTGGACTTGGATTATGCCGGCCTTTAAAAAGCTTGGCGTTGTAGCTGCCTCTGCACAGTCCCCCAGCTTAAGAGATTCTTTGCTGGTAAAAAGTGCGTTTATAGATTTGATACTGGGAAGCGGTGTAACCCCTTCCCCGTCCGAAAAGCGCACCAATTATATGGACATTGAAGCATTAAAGCGATTTTTTGACTTAAATCATGAAAGATTCAACAATATAGACATGAGTCCTGAAAATCAGATGTGTTCGATTAGCTCTGATTCACGCAAGCTAGCTGAAGAACACTTAAAAACATTGACATTTGAAGATTTTAAAAAGCAAACAAATCCATGGTTTGATATCGCTAGCGACATCAACAAGAAGATAACCAAAGGTCGCAAACTAGAAATAAATGAATGTGTAGAGACTTATCAGCAAATGAATGATGCTCCTTCGTATTTCCACAATGCATGTAATACGAATGAGGCGCTCTCCGAATACTTGGATGGCGCCAGAGTTGCGTTTGTTGGCCCCGCCCCATATCTTGGTGGCACAGGACTTGGCGTCGAAATTGATTCCTATGATGTAGTGGTCAGAATCCAACACGGAATCCCCAACGAAACAGATTACGGTACGAAAACTGATATAGTTCAAAGCTGTTTGAACTCTAATTATGGCCCACCGCTTGTAAAACACCTTATGTCATCGCCGGCTGAATCTCACCCCAAGTTTGTTATTTGTAATGATACAGCTAGTCAACTTAAGCAAGACGGAACATGGGCGTTTGTCGATGAAGTATATACACAAGCTTTTGATGAACTAAACATTCCCCTTGCACATTTGAAAAATGAAGACGGCACTTGGGATCGATGGGCCCTTTATTGGCAAGTGTACCCTAAACAACACATAGAGAACTTCAATCACAAGAATTATACACAGTATACAGCAAATTTTAATTCTGGCTATGGAGCATTGAACTATTTAATGCGATATCCAATTAAAGAATTGGCTGTTTTCGGTGTTGATTTTTATAATACTGGCATTCCTCAAACTGATGAACAAAAGTATGACAAGTCATATACTGACACCTATGGCAAATCAGGTACTCCCAATGGGCCAGATAAGATTTTACATGACCAAATGTCACAAATGATGCACTGTATCAATGTTTTATTGAAAGATAAACGTTTTAAACTTGACACCACAGTAGAAAACATGTTATATTCAAACCAATTAACAGAGAGATTACAAAAATTTATGAAATTACCGAAATTTAAGAACGAGACAAGATAATGGGAATAAAAACAAAATCAGATAATGATCTTATAAGCGTTTTGGAAAAGGACGGCGTTCCTGTATCCGAGCTTGAAAAGTATGAAAATTGTTCTACTGTTAATCTAGAAGAACTGCGCGCAGACCTTGGAATGGGGTCGTGGGCATGCCGCATCGCCTACAACGAACTTTTTGGCGGTGTCGTTATCCAACAACATCCCGGCGAAGGAAACCGAAAACACTTTCATCACGATGCTGATGAAAATTGGGTCATTCTTGACGGCGAATGGGAGTGGTGGATCGAAGGCGTTGGAACAAGAACAGTGAGAACGAATGACATTGTAGTCGTTCCAAAGGGTGTTTGGCACAAAATTACCTGTGTTGGCAATTCACCGGGAGTTCGTTATGCTATAACAAGGCCGGATGTGGATCATGTCTATGAAGACGAGTAACATCATATATGATTTCAGTGATAAAACAGTTGTAGTGTTCGGCGGCAGCCGAGGAATTGGCAGAGAGACATGCCGCCAGTTTCAGGCTTCCGGTGCAAAGGTATATTGTGCTTCTCGCACCGCCCCGGAATTGGAAGGCATCGAACACATATGTTGTGACATATCATTTCCGTGTGATATCCGCAAGGTATTTGATGCAGTGAAAAAAGTGGATTTTGTTATAAACGTCGCCGGAACAAACTTGTGCGAACCAATTGAAAATATTGATTTATGGGAATGGGATCGCTTGATGAATACAAACTTGAGATCGTTTTTTATGATTTGCAAAAGAGCAGTTGAGCAAATGAAGACCACTGGCGGCAGGATTGTCAATGTGTCTTCTATCGCCGGCCGATCAAAGAGCATCGTGAGTGGTGTTCATTATACATCCAGCAAATATGGAATCGTCGGGCTAACAAAACAGTTGGCCAACGAAGTTTCGCAGCACAATATCTTGGTAAATTGTGTGTGCCCAAGCCAAACTTTGACGGAAATGTTAGCGGAATCTATGACTGAAGAACAATTATATGATTTAGCAGAAAGGATACCGATCCGACGGATAGCCTCGACTACCGAACAAGCACTTCCTATTTTGTTTTTGTGTTCTGACGGGGCATCATATATAACCGGCACTGCGCTCGATGTGAACGGAGGACAATTCTAATGAACTGTGATATAGACATTAATATTTTAATAGCCGTCAGAGGCGGTTCTAAGCGTGTTCCTCGTAAGAATGTGAGGTCCTTCTGCGGCTCTTCTATGCTGGAGCTGAAAATACAACAAGCGTTGAGGCTTGATGGCGTCACCGGCGTGGTAGTAACGTCCGATGACGAAGATATGCTGGAGACAGCATATCGCTTAGGCGCTACGCCAATGGATAGAGATCCACATTATGCGACTGACACTGTACCCATGGGAGAAGTGTATGTTCATCTTGCATCATCATTGGACTGTCAGGATGTTATGTGGACGCCGGTAACAAGTCCGTTAGTTACTGACCAGACTATGCAAGACTGTATAAACGTTTATAAACACAGAGGTGAACATGATTCAGTTGTTACCACTAACCTTATTAAAGAATATATGTGGCTTGACAACAAAGCTATCAATTATGACCCTAAAAATCATCCCCGCTCACAAGACTTGCCAAACATTTATGCACTCAACTTTGCAGTGAACATCTTGCCCCGAGAGTTGATGATAAAGAATAAGAACATCTTGGGCGATAACTTTTATTCCTATATGTTAGACGAAGTCGAAGCTTTAGACGTCGATACTGAATATGAATTTATGTTGGCAGAAATTTTATACGAGAAAATGAGAAAACAATGAAAAATATGAAAGTCTTTATCGTCACATATAGACGCACTGATATATTAAACAAAACTTTAGATACATTATTTAACAAGACAGATTTTGTTGACATTCCTAACACGGAAGTAAACATTATCAACAACCATTCTGAATTTCACTTAGATGAGCAATTTGTCGATAAAGTCAATGTAATACATAACAGCACTCGACCCGACTGGGACACTGGCAATCTAGCGAGAAACTGGAACGAGGCCCTTTTACACGGTTTTAAAGACTTAAATAACCCTGATACTAAAATTGTTGTTACAATGCAAAATGACATAGTTCTTAGCCCTAACTGGGCTACCAACTTATTGAAAATGCACAAGAAATACACATTCATCACTGGTCAGCTAGGAGACAATATAGTAAGTTATCGGCCCGAAGCTGTCAAGAAAATTGGTATGTGGGACGAACGTTTTGTTACGCCGGCCAACAAAGAAGCAGATTATTATATCAGAGCACTCATTCATAATAAAGATAAATCCTTAATAAACGACAGGATTCATGGTAGACTATTAAATGAGGATGATGCTTTGGAACTAGATACCTCCGAATATCAAGGCGGAGAAGCCACATGGCGAGAGATGAAGAGTAACGACAATGCTAAAGAGGGTTGGTATTTTACATCTCAGGTATTTTATTGGAAATGGAAGGACACGTGGAGGGAACAACCAAGTTACTATGGTTGGCTTACTCGCTGGTCAAGAGATTTTGTAGATAATCCACCCAGCCCGCCACACGTGCCAAACTTTGTACAGTATTATTATTTTGAAAAGGATATTGAGTTGAAGGATAAGAATTATGTAGGATGGCGCCCCGGTGATTACTGGCTTGACGCTAACAAATGTTCTGATATCGATATTCACCCGTTTAAGAGTGGAGAGAAATTTAGAAATGATTAAATTAGTTGTATTTGATTTAGATGGAGTGTTGGTTGACGCTCGCGAGCTGCATTATGAAGCTTTGAACGAGGCTTTGGGTGATGTTGATCAAAAGTATGTAATTGGAAGAGAAGAACACCTTTCCACTTTTGACGGACTTTCAACCACAAAAAAGCTTCAAATTCTTACAAAGACAAAGCACCTACCAAAAGAACTCCACAACGCAGTATGGAAGCTCAAGCAGAAAAAGACAACCGAGATAATCGACAATTTTACTATTGATCAGAGAATTGTACAATTGCTAAAAAAGCTTAAATCTGAAGGATATACACTGGCCTGTGCCACGAACTCTATCAGAGAGACTGCCAAGCTGCAGCTAATTCGACGTGGCTTTTTTGAACATCTTGACTTTATGTATTCTAACCAAGATGTAAGCAAACCAAAACCAAGCGCTGAGATATACATGCGCTGTATGTTGCGAGTTGGAGCAGAACCAGATGAGACTTTGATTGTAGAAGATTCTCACCACGGTCGTAAAGCTGCTCTCCGCAGCGGCGCGCATTTGTGTGGGGTAAAGAATAGCAGCGACGTGACATATGAGAGAATAAAAAGTGCAATTAATAAAGCAGATGGACAAGAAAACACAAGACCCAAATGGCAAGGAGGTGGTATGAACGTTTTAATTCCCATGGCGGGGGCCGGCTCACGCTTTCAAAAAGCTGGCTATACCTTTCCGAAACCCCTTATTGAGGTAAATGGAAAGCCAATGATTCAAGTTGTTGTCGAGAATCTAAACATCGACGCACGCCACATCTTTGTGGTTCAAAAATCACATTATGAAGAATATAACCTAAAGCATTTATTGGGTCTCATATCCCCCGGCTGTGAGATTGTGCAGGTTGATGGCATGACGGAAGGTGCTGCATGCACCACACTTCTTGCCAAAGAGTTTATCGACAACGATGAGCCCCTACTGTATGCAAATTCAGATCAGTTTTTAGATTGGGATAGCAACGAATTCATGTATGCGATGGAAGCTGATGAAGTTGATGGGGGCATGCTTACGTTCACAGCAACTCATCCTAAGTGGAGCTTTGCAAAGCTTGGCGCTGAAGGGTTTGTAACGGAGGTAGCCGAGAAGAAGCCTATTAGTGATATCGCCACAACAGGAATTTACTATTGGAAGCATGGTTCTGATTATGTGAAGTATGCCGAGCAGATGATAGCCAACAACAATAGGGTTAACAATGAGTTTTATGTGTGTCCTGTTTTCAACGAGGCGGTCAATGATGGCAAGAAGATCAAAACCTTCCACTTTGATGGTATGTGGGGCATCGGAACACCCGAAGACTTGGATTATTTTAACAAATTTCATGAGAAGTAAATGGATCTTAAAGAACTAGAAATCATTGATACATCACAGAACCTATACAATTGCTTTAATGGGTTTATCTTGAGTCCCGATACAAAGGTGTTTGGCAAGCTTTTAGCCAGAACTTTGTTGGCCCAACAGGTAAAAGACCTCCCGGGCGACATTGTTGAGTGCGGAGTCTTCAAAGGCACTGGAATGCTTACTTTTCTCAAGCTTAAGCGGTTTTTATGCCCAAATAGCGGCAAAAAGGTGGTTGGATTTGACTTTTTTGACTCTGAAAAGCTTGTAGAAAGCCTCTCCGGAATCGATAAAGAGGCGATGAATACCCTGTTTAGTCAACGAAACTACAAGCATGAAGGCAATCATGCCGAGTTATTCGGCAATTTTGTTAAGCAGTGCGGTTTTGAAGAACACGAATTCGACCTTGTACCCGGTGATATCACTGAAACGGCCGCACAATATGTTGCTGAACGCCCCGGATTTAGAATTTCGATGCTTTATATCGATTTAGATGTAGACATCCCCACCTATGAGGCACTTAAAGCGATGTGGAGTAGGGTTGTTAAGGGTGGAATCGTTGTGTTTGATGAATATGCTTTTCACAAATGGTCAGAATCCGCCGGCGCCGACCGATTTTTTGCCGACAAAGACGTAGAAATCAAGACTTTGAATTACATTTGTCCCACCGCGTATGTGGTGAAGAAATGATCTTAATAGCACACAGGGGAAATATCGATGGACCAAATCCAAAAATGGAAAATAAGCCAAAATATATTGACAAAGCAATTGATAGAGGTTATAATGTAGAAGTAGACATAAGAGGAAGCTTTGTGGACGGCTTGTTTCTGGGTCATGACGAAGCACAATACGAGGTTTCGCCTGAGTGGATTTTTGAGAGAGCAGAATATTTGTGGATTCATACCAAAGATATACAAGCTCTTTACACATTCACACAACAAACTACTGGTTGTAATGCCTTTTGGCACCAAAACGACCACCACACATTAACAACAGCAGGCTTTATTTGGGCCTATCCCGGCAGCATTTTGACACCTCGTTCAATATGTGTCATGCCAGAGATAACCGAAGTGAAGTACACAGAACATGACCTACAGCTTTGCGCTGGGATCTGTACAGATTACGGGAGTAAATATAAATGAAATTTGCATGGCAACAGATACCATCCCCAGTAGTATCAGAGATACTTTGTAACACTACGACTGATGGCATTGTAATAGATACTGAACATGGTTTTTTTAATAACGAAACTCTGTATTCGTGTATTCAAGTCATAGAGGGGTGTGGAAAGTTATGTTATGTACGCCTGACAGAGCCAAACAAAACTCTTGCGCGCGCCTGTTTAGATGCCGGCGTTGACGGTATTATCTTTTCGACTGTCGAAACTGAAGAACAATGTCAAAAGATTAATGAAATTTGCAAGTTTCCTCATTATGGTGGCAAGCGCGGCTTAGGTCTCGTTAGACAAAATAGATGGGGCATCGCCCCGCTGGTTACATACCCACCGCACATTATTGTACAGGTAGAAACTAAAGCCGGCATTGACAATATTCAAAAGATATTCTCATATGATTTTGATTATTACATGATTGGACCGTATGATCTAAGTGCGAGTCTGGGAGACCCCGGCAATTTTGACAACAAGAAATACTTAGATGCTCTACGAGCAGTTAAAAAAGTGGTGCCGATGCATCAGATGGCCGTTCATATTCCGACGGATGTTAAAAACCAGCTTAAAAAATACGAAGGATATGGTATTATAGCTGTAGGAATGGATACTACCGGATTACTAGAGTTTTATAAGGAGATAACTTAAGTGCTTAATTTTGAAAATATTGGAGAAAAGTTTGTACAAGTCGTGCACACTCCAGAGTGGGAAGCTTTACAAACGCAATACAATGAATGCGACGATATTTATGTACTTGGGCACGGCGGCAACATGGCCGTCGCTGACCATGCCGCAGTCGATATGACCCGACTATCTAACGGAACAAAGAATGCAATGTGTCCAGCTAGCGGTGTTGTAGCAACTTCACTGATTAACGACACAAGCTTTGAACAGTGGATGGTAAACTGGCTCATGTGCCGGACGTCAACACGTACTGCGCCGCAAATGAAGAAATCGCTGGTGCTGGGCATTTCCTCTTCTGGAAACTCTATAGACATTCTTAAAGCACTGCAGTGGGCTTCTTCAAACGGGATGCAAATTGCAATGATTACTTCAAAGGACATCCCGCTGGAGGTTGATAAGCTTACCAAAGTTATCCTTGGTGCTGACTATTACCATACTGCCGAAGTGCTCACGCTACTTTTAACATACCAGCTTACACATGGCTCCGGTAACGTATGTCCCCCAATTGGAGAAAACAGCCCGGAAGCCCTCAAGAAGCTGAATTGGAAGGGTGGTAAAATTAGAGAGCACAGCTACCCAGATGAGCAGATTAATATTGGCATTGACTTTGATGGTGTTATCCACAAGAACTCTAAGGGTTATTATGATGGGACAATTTATGATGATCCCATTGAAGGTTCATACGAAGCACTCAATAAGTTATCACAGGAACATACTATAATCATTTATAGTTGCAAAGCAAAGCCAGATAGAGGCCTGATTAACGGAAAAACCGGAACAGCGCTTATTTGGGAGTGGCTCAAGAAGCACAATATGGCCCAGTTTGTCAGCAAAGTGACCGCTGAGAAGCCCCGCGCCAGATACTATATCGATGATAAAGCTGTTCGATTTACTGATTGGGAATCGACATTTGATAAGATAGGTGAGATAGATGGCTAGATGCCTCGTTACCGGACATAAGGGATATATAGGTGCTAAACTATACAACAAGCTTGTAGAGTTGGGTCATGAGGTCTATGGTATCGACATGGCGTCACTGGATCCGATTGAAGGTTTAGACATCCGCCGGCATATGTTTTTCAACGGCCGCCCTTGGCCAAAATGTAAGCCGGAGTATATTTTTCATCTGGCAGCTAAGCCGAGTGTTTCTTGGAGTGTAGAAAACCCCTCTGAGTCACTCTCACACAACGTGTTAGGCTCCTCAAGGGTATTAGAATTTGCTAAGGCAGTCAATGCCCATCGAGTAATTTTTGCTAGCTCTGCGGCCGTCTATGGTGCCTTAAGTCCCTATGGATTACACAAGATGATGACCGAAGACGAATGCAAGCTGTATTCGAAATTATATGATGTAGATACAGTGTGTCTTCGGTATTTTAATGTATATTCTGCCGATCAAAAGTACGGTGGGCCCTATTCCACGGTCATCTCTGCTTGGATGGAGTCTCTTCGCGACGGCCGCCAACTAAGGATTGACGGTGACGGACTGCAAACTAGGGATTTTATTCACGTCGATGACATAATAGCAGCAAATATTTTTTGTATGGAACACAATGAGAAGTTTAATGGCGCTAATTACGACGTCGGCACTGGTGTAGAGACAAGTATTGATTATGTTAGACAACATATCAACCAGCATGCCCACGCATTATGGTCAGAAGAGCCCGAGAGAGAAGGGGACATTAAGTTTTCTTGTGCAAAAGTGCAAGCGCTAAAAGATTTGGGGTGGTCTGCCCAAATTGATATTAAAAACGGACTAGAAAGTTGTTTTGGAGGTTAACATGGAAAACACTACTGAAGATTTGAGATTATCCAACCAAGCTCTGGGGGCCATTATGATGGCTCTGCAAGAGTCCTTGCTTAATCAGCTAGACATTGTCCCTATTCTTAAGGGCTTTGAACTGGTGAGCACGGAAGACGGTCTGATGGTGAAGAATCCACCGTCAGTCAGATTCTCTGACGAAAGTGAAGTTTCTAAAAATGATTTAGAAAATATGGTAAAGTAATGCCACGCTATCGTTACGTGTGTTGTATGTGTGATAACGAGAAGATCATTTTTCATTTATTTGAAGAGACGATTGATTTGAGTTGTCATGCATGCAACACGCCGGCGGCGCTACAAAGAGCGCTCACATCACCAACATACTCGATGCCCGTGCCGGAACAGCAAACAAAAGTAGGAGCTGTTACCGAAGAATACATCGAGATGAATAGAGAAATATTAGAAGAAGAAAAGCGTAAAGCAAAGGAATCAACATATGAGCAGAATTGAGATAATATTATCCGCATCACTATTTTTTTCAGTTATCTTTAACATCGGGATCTTTATGTACGCCCGCTACACAATCAGATATGTGTTGAGGGTATCCGAAGAATTAGGAGACTTGCAATCAATGGTGGATGCGTTTGCAAAACACGTAAAATCAGTTTATGAATTAGAGATGTTTTACGGAGACACTACATTAGAACATCTTTTAAACCACGCAGTCTCTTTCAACGAGCAATTAGAAACATTTGAATATGTTTACTCGCTTACAGAAGAAGAGCAAACCACAGAAATGTCTGAAGAAGAACAGAAGGAATTATTTGATGACGCAGAAGAAGATCAAACGCCGCCGGCGTAGAAGTAAGACTAAAAATTACTATTTTACACAAGTACACGAAGACGCCATCGTACAGTATGCGCGCACTGAGTGCATAAAAACCAGAACACATTTATACGTTGATTATATTCAACCTGCCTTTGACCAAATGGTAGATAAAATATGTTTTACTTACAAGTTTACAACACTTCCAAATTGTGATTCTCTCAGGGATGAGTGCAAGATCTGGCTCGTCACCATTTTGGATAAGTATGATCCCAGCAAGGGGTCAAAAGCATTTTCTTACTTTTCAGTTATTACAAAGAACTGGTTTATTCACAAAGTAAAACAACAACAAAAACGGAACCGCCGAGAAGTAGATCTAGGGAATATCTCTAAGAAATATGAAGAAGAATATCTAGCTACTACAGAGTCTTATCTTTCCACTCGGGTTGAACAAGAATTTTGGGATTCGTTTTATCAAGAGATTCGTTCATGGGACGTTACACAGATGAAAGATAACGATCTTAAGGTATATAAGGCGATTATGATTTTGTTTGAGTCTAAAGAAGAGATAGAAATTTTTAATAAAAAAGCTATTTACTTATACTTGCGAGAGATTACCGATCTCAATACCAAACAGATTGTTAACTCGTTGAAGAAATTTCGTAAGAAATATTCTAATTTTAGGCAGGATTGGGAAAATGGAGAGCTATGAAAAAAAAAGAAATAGACAACTTAATGGGAGAAGCGCTGGACAATGTTCGGGATGACCGGAAACTTGCCAGAGAATTTCTAAATGAGATTGCCAATCTGATAGCAACAGATTCAGAACAAAACAAATATCTTAGCCCTGTTGCAGCCAAACATATTGAAACAATGCAGCGTTCCAACGAACAGCTAGTGAAACTCATAGGCCTGCAACAGAAACGTCAGGTTGTGAGTGTAGATTTATCCGAGGATGATAAAGATAATATTTTTGATATGATTCAAGGAACAGCGGAAGATGGGCAGTAAAACTGCACTTAGGGGCAAAGATTTATATGGCTCCAAAGAATATGCGGAAGGCTCCTTTCATGTAAAAAGTGGCAAGAATATCTTCAAGAAAAAGAAAAAGTTTGCTGTCAAGCTTTTAACTGATCCGTTTCCATTTTCAGGCCCAGCCACCGCCCAACAAGATCCCGAGCACTTATCCAACACGGGAATTGATTCTAAATACATATTTATGGGCCGAGTCATTGACCTAAAAATGACGCACAATAAGCTTTTGGAAGATCCTTGCGACGAGAGCACAACACCTTCACCGGGTACCAACAATGCAATTATGTGCATGCACACCCAGATAACATTAACCAAAGCCGGCTCAATGCCTACTTTCAAAACGGGCGACACTATAATGTGTAAGTTTAGAGCCGGCGACAACGGTTCGATGTATGACTTACAAAACGCAGATTTTGTGAGAGTTATAGATTCATTTGAGGAAAAGAAGAAAGCCCCAGAAGCATGCCAGAACATGTCAAAGGCGTTTGCTAATACAGATTTTGCAGGATTGGGTCAGGTAATTCCAGCCGGCACTCAGGCGTTAGGCTCATCTTTCGGGACTGCAGGCGGTGGCGGTGGTGGCGCCATGATGACCTCTGCACAATCTTGCGGTGATACAGAACCTGCCCCAGCAGACTGGGCACAAACTACACTGTATCAGGTCATTTCAAAGAAAGGAAAATCTAAAAAATTTACTGATGTTATTCCACTCGATGGAGGTTCCATAGGCATCGCCCACTGGGCAGACTCAGGACTTCACCGGTTATATAAAACTATGGGTGATACTGTGGCTCAGAAGCATTTTGGCAGAAGTGTGTCACAGTTAAGTAGCTTCACAAAGCAAAAAAATAACTGCAAAGGCACGACTGAAACAGCCACAAATGATAATGGAACCGGATGTTATTCAACCGGCTGGTGGAAGAGCGGCATGCAGAAATTTACAGCTAGCCCAGAATCCAAAGCCATTCAGACTGCAACATGGATGAAAGGAAAGGCCGGCCCAGCATCTGAAAAAGCTAAATCTCACGGCTGGGTAACGGGACGCCAATTCGCGATAGCCGCCGGAATCAGCAACAGTTTGGGCGTCGGAGGTTTCACAAAGCTAGCTGGAATGGTCGGCTGGGATGCAGAAAAAACATTGCTTGGATATGTGAATGGCACCAGCATGACCGCCAAGATTCAAGCATCGGAGAAGTTCCCTGCAATGAAGAAGCACTGGCAGCGTCGAGCAGACGTTATCAATTCTACGTGGCCTTGTAAAAATATTGTCTCTGCCGCACCTGCTGCACCCACCCCGAAAGCCACCGGGTCTGCAACTCCGGCTAAGGTTGAGTAATATGTCTGTCAACCGTTCTAATTTTGAGGCATGGGCAAAATTCTCCAATGCACAAGACAATAAGCAAAACGAAAACTCTTTTAAAGTACAAGTAATCGATAAACCAATACCCAAGTCAGGCCCCGCTACGACAACAGACGATCCAGAAACGTTGAACAACGCCGGCATAGACTCAAAGTGGCAGTTCATGGGTCGAATTCTTGATAAAAAAATGCCACATGAAGTATTTTTGGAAAATGTGTGTGATAGTAGTATCTCAGATAAATCCAACACTCTATCATGTTTACACTCAATTGTGACAGTATCTAAGGCCGGCGCTCTGCCAGCCTTCGGTCCCGGTGATATTATAGAGATATCTTGCGATGCAGCCGCCGGCGAGATCTCCCAATATGATCTGCAGAGTGTTGATTTCGAAAGAGTGATTGAGATATTTACAGAACCAAGTAAAGCCGGCACCGATATCACTTGCGCGGATGTTAAAACTGTTGCTAACGGTAAAATAGCAGCGAACTTCGGCGCCATAGGCTCCATGACCATGATGGGTGCTAGCACAGTTGGCGCCACAACCGGCAATGGCCCGGGCCAAAAGGCTGTCTATATTGGAGGAGGGAATAACACTCCCGTTACTAATGGAAAATTATCTGATGCCGGCCTCATTACTGCCGCAACGCAAGGATATTTGACCGGTCACCCACGCGTCTTGACAGACGTCGCGCCAGATTGGGATTCAATGGCCGCCGCCTTTGCAGCCCATTTTTCTGATAAGGGGTGGAAATTGGCCGGCTCTGGCGATAGAACGTACGCGACACAGGTGAAACTTAGGGCATCATGGTGCGCCAAGGGATCTTGCGGAAAAGCTTCAACGCCCGGCTATTCAAATCACGGTTGGGCCATGGCTGTTGATACACATTATTATGATGCAAATGGCAAAAAGAAGTCTCTTTCTTTTAGTGGCGAAGCTTATAAATGGCTCTTTGATAATGCCGCAGCACATAACTGGGAACATCCATATTGGGCTCAAAAACCTAGTGTTAGTGCTGAGCTTGGGCGCCCTTGTGTTGCCCCACCTAAAAAGAAGTGCGGCTCAAACATTGAGGTATGGCACTGGGAATCCACACGCCTCAGTTCGCTTCTTCGTAAAGGCGCCGCGGCACACGCGGAAGCAGTCGCTGCTGCTGCCACGTCTACTCCGCAAGATCCGCCACCAGAAGCTGGAGATGGCGCCACAGAGCCAGAAACAGAGACAACATAACTGCTGGTAAAATTTTGCTATTGATATAATTATAAGGTGGAGAAAGTAAATGTCGTTGACTAACCGAGAAGCATTTCAAAAGTTAATTGCTACGCAAAATGAAGAAGTTGATATGAAAGACTCTAGTGTTTTTCAAAACGATAACTCGTTTAAGCTTAAAGTAATGTCTAGCCCCGCCCCGTATTCTGGCCCCGCGACCGCTAACCAAGATCCCGAATTGTTAAATCAGACTGGCATAGACTCTAAATATTTGTTTACAGCAAGAATACTCGATCCCGGCATGCCCCATGAGAAATTTTTAGAAGACCCATGCAATGAATCAGTGTCACCAAATGCAGCCGCTGGTTCTAGATTGTATGCACTGCACACAAAAGTGCGTCTTAGCCAAGCCGGCGAAATGCCGCAGTTTCAACCGGGCGATATTATTGAGAGCGAAATGCTTGCTGGAGATCTAACAAACCTTTATGACTTACAATTTTGTGATATGACAGGCGTGAAAGATGTTTTCCAGAATCAGCAAATTAGTAAAGCCGCGGCTTGCGCCAAATTAGGTAACCTTTTTGGTGGCGGTGATGGCTCTTCCGGAGTTGGAGGTACCGGCTTCGTGGGCAATGTTGCCGGCAAGCCCCTAACCGCTAATGACAAACTTGTGCAGACCACAGAAGAGCCGCCACTTATAACTATTATGCGGAACAAAGGGTATATGGTTTACGAAGATGGCACGATTAATACAATTGGTGTGCGTTCGGAAAATAGAACAGCGGACTCCTTTGATGATATTATTCATCTTATCTGGTACAAAGATGCAACATGGAATGATATCGCTTTTCAAATTACAACCGACCCGGGCACTAAAGTGCTTACATCGCTCAAGGGCGACTATTTCATGCAACAGGGAACCGCACAACTTAAAGAAGGTCAATATGTTGACGGCTGGAAGTTCGGCATGCACGGAAAGAGGAACGCGACAAAGACCAAACCGGCCCGCCCCGGCTATAAGGCCCTGACCCAGAACGGGCCCGGCTATAAAAAAATTACCGTATATCGAGACAACAATAGAAATAATATTTTAGACTGGGAGCAGTCCGGCGGCGGTACCGAAACTGGTGGATTTGGGATTAATATTCACAAGGCCGGTGCAAACAGTCAGCAAGTTTCAAATTGGTCTGCTGGTTGTCAGGTTTTTCAGACACATTCAGATTATGCCAAAGCTATGGGGATATGGGAGTCTACAGGGCAGAAAACGTTCACCTACACACTATTGTTGTGGTCCGATCTCACAAGCAACACCAGCAATGCGGTAGCCTATAATGAAGATACCCGCGGAAAATCATGGGAATGGGTTGATGAGAGCGCAGGAACTTGGAAGTACCTTGACGAAAACAGTGGCGATTGGATCACAGTAACTGGCGAAGCATAGAAGACTGCTACACAAATTAAGACATATAAGATAGGATATTAATATGGCAAGAAAGATTAAATTTGGTGATTTCCTTAAAGGAAACAAAGACCTTGAGTGCGAAACAGTACAAGAGATGTTGGATCGGGGAGTCGACGTTCAGTCTACACCGCCCAACTCAGGATTGTTTAACACACCAGCATGCCGAACACCGTTTATTTATAACAAACCTAGAGGTGCTTCTGTTATGTCCAATCAGGGCGCCTATATAGTATTTGGGCAGGTGCCCGCAGCCGGTATTGCCGGCAATTATGGCGCAAGAGGAATACCCGCCGATTCAATTGATTTAGTTGTTGGGCGTCATTCATCGTCACATAGAGGTAAAGGCCCCAAAGCCAGATCAGCCATTGATAACAACTTTGCTACAGACGCCGCAAGAATTTACATTAGTCGTTTATGCGACATTGATATTGCGTTTGGATTAGATTCATGGGCACATTCTATGGATGGCCGCGGCCTTATAGCAAGATCGGGTATTGGTATTAAAGCAGACGGAGTCAGAATTGTTGGTCGAGAGGGTGTAAAAATTGTAACAGGGAAAATGAAAAATGCCAAGTTTGGACTCACAGGTGAAACGAACTCTCTTGGCGGAAAAATTAATAATGCAGCGCCCATATATTTGGTTGCCGGCAACGACACAACTATTTTACAAGGCCTTGCGCGAGGCGAAAATACGAGAGATTGTCTGAGAGAATTGACAGATATTATCGGAGAATTATGGAGTGCCGTATTCAATATGGGTATAACCCAAGCCGGCCTTGAAGGTGTTCTCGGCGTAACTCCAGTTTCATGGCATGCCTCAGCTATCCCGGTTTCGATGCAACAAAAATTTACAGGCGTGTTAGCGTCTCTTTACCAAACAAGAACAACACTACAGTTTTGGGACTTCAACTATTTAGTTGCAGGCGAAAAACGCTACATTGTAAGTAGAAATGTACTAACTAATTAATATAAGGTGAGACATGTCAGAATCAAAGTTCCTGCCATTTCAGGACGTTAATGGGGACGGTCAAAACGATGACTGCCCAGAAAAATTTGCTCCCGTAGAACCAAAAGAGTGCCCAAAATGTACTCCTAATTCTGGTGCACTGGTACCCAACTGGCGAGAAAAAACCAAATTTGAGTCTTTTCTAAACGAAAAGAACTGCAAATATCAGATCACAATAGTGGCTCGAAACCACAAGTCTACCGGTGCATCCGAAGGCGCTACAGAAGATGAAGCCAAGGCTGCTTTAGATGACATTTACAAAGAATACGAAGATGAGGCCATTGAGACCCTTTTAGAAACTCATGATAAGGACAACAGCACCGCTAGCATCGAAATTATAAGAGGGGTTATTGAGTATACCGATTACTGGCTGCCGGCCAGATACCGCAGCAGATTAAAACTATTATATTCCATCCCCCACACTGAACTTGAGGGTTTGCCCGAGCGAGATACAGACGAAGAAGAGGAAGAAGACACAAGCGATATCACTGTTACCTATTCCTCACACGAAATGGACCCGATGATGATGAAGGTCAGAAAGGGCCTAAACCTATATAATAGGTATCTGAAGGTTTTTAGGGCTTTAGAAAAGGGCAATTTAAAATTTACAGATGGCGACAAGATCTTCAATTTAGAAAACTATGGTGATATCGGATTTGGCGGCGCTAACGCAATCATGTCAAAAATATTACCAGAGCTTGACGGTGTGCTTAACAAGTACGGCTACAATATACCCAATGTAGGTGGCTATTTTTCTGAAGTTTTCAATGCTAATGACGTGGTCACAGAGATGACATTCACATTTGACTACAAGTATAAGATTAAAAAGATAGAATTTTTTACAGAGGGTTGTGGCATTGATAAGCAATTATTTAACAGCAAAGCAAAAGAACTGCTTTCAAAGTCAGCATGGAAAGATCGAACTGCGATGGCTTACTTTACTAAGCTTAGAGAAATGGAAACCGCCCTTACGGCCAGAACACCGCAACCTTGGATTGAATTTCTAACCGACTTTACCTATCCTGAGATCTACGCCACGCAGAATGAAGAAAGCCTTGAGCAAGATGCACTTGGGTGTGTCGGTGAAGCACTATCTGATGAAGCTAAAGAGCTGGGTCAAGATATTTTAGACGATGTGTTTAGTATTGGCGATGCTATAGCGTTTAAGTTTCACCAACAACTGTGCAAAGCTTCGCTGGGCGAGAAATTAGACGAAGACGTTAAATTAGGGGTAGTTAACCAAAATACTGTTAAAGGTACATATACCTCTTCACTGTTCTCAGCCGGCTCAGAGCACAAAGCAAACATCGGTGCCTTCGCGACTGAGCAAGCATTTAAAGAATTGAAGGTTTCTGAAAGTCCATTTGTTTCTTTATGCGCTGGTGTTGCAGTGTCGATGCTCCCACCGGGCCCTGTGGCGTCGGGAGTAGTTGATAGTGCCATGTCCTTTTCACCCGAGAAGCAGTTGGATGCGCTGTGGAAGAACGGCTTTGACGAACTTAAAATTTGTGGCCTTTTTGACATTCTCATGGAAGCAATTACATGTTTGTTTTCAGGCCTCACTCTTGAAGAGGTGCTTGGGAAAGTATTAGAGGCCGGCCTTCGTGCCATGTCGATCAACAACTTGGGAGATCTATTTGTTGGGCTACCATACGAGAAGCAACAAGAGATCGGCGATATGGCCAAAAAGAAGATCCAAGAGGGTGATGTATTCCCAGCCGGCTCGCTAGCACAAAATCTTTCTGATGGTATTGCCGGCGATGTGCAGCTGCCCTCCTTAACAGACTGGGCCGGCGCCATGGCTCAAAAAGAGTCAGACAAAAACTCACCCAATGCCGCTAGCAGCGTTGGTGCCCCTACCGTCGAAGGTCGAAGAACACTGGCCACCGAATATGATGGCGGCGGCGGCGGTACATTGACCGTAGATGCCGATGCCGGCTTGGGCCCCGGATGGGATTCTGCAATCTTGGAGGCCTATCTTAAAGCAATTCTGGAAGTTTATGGAAACGATCTGCTTTCGCTAGCCGATGAACTGAACCGATTCCCCGGCGCCCAAATGATTGCTACTATTATTGCACTTATGGATTGCCCACGGCCGCCATTATTCCAACCCGGATTGATGGACTGGATGAACGATATTGAGCTTCCCATTTGTAAGAATGTGAACGATATCGCTTGGCCAAAGTTGATCAATATTAGTGCATGGTATCCAAAAATCAAAGACATGCTTAGACTACTATATGAAGCGCTTAAATATGCTATTCAGATGGTGATTATTAAGATAATGATCCGCCTTATAGTAAAGTTGTGCGAGTTGATTGGAAGTGCCATTTGCAATGCTTTGGGCACTGTCGGAGATATTGCCGCTTCGTTACCAGATCTGCTCACCGGCCGAGATAATTTAAGTAACGTCATCAGAGACTCCATTTGTGGACCAGACGCAGACCAAGAACAAGTTGATGATACAGTAGCCCAAATGGTAGCAGAACTGGGAGTTGGTGGTGCTGCCCTCGCCGACAGAGAGTCAGCCCTTCAATTCGCACAAGGTATTTCGATGTCACTCACAAACGCTGAACTTACACAAGCACTGCTCGGCGAAGCTACCAGCGACACACTCACAATTATTGATAGCTATATTGAATACGAGCACCCAGATTACCGTGATGCAATGCCCAATAAAGAAGCTATTGGCTCCTTTATGGGGAACATGGGCGTCTTAATGCCCGCTTCCTTCAGGGCTTCATTACGAGACCAGCTGGAATCGATGCCCGATGACATGCCGGCACACCCATCAATCTGTGCAGATCCAGAAAAACTAGAAGAATTCAAAGAGCTTAGGTGTGAGATTCTCGAAGGTCGAGCTACTCCCGAGCAATGTTCAGCAATGTTCGACAGTATGAAAGATCAAATGCTGGATGATTTAGGAGACCTTAGTAGCGTTCTCCAAGCCATCTCCTCACCCGAAGCACTTGAAGAATATCTTGGCGAGCAGATGCCCCCAACCTATTCAGACCCGGGTTGCGACAATGGCCTTCTCCCATATGAACCAGCAGCAACAACCGCAACGGTCACATCTGGCTTGGGTAATATTCTCCAACAGCTAAAAGTTGATTATGGTACAGACATGTTAGGCAATGGCCCCGGCCAAGGAAACTGGGGGCTTGTTAATATGATGCTCTCAGACACAATGGGCAATCCGCTCACCGCACACATGCGTAAAGCAGCATTTAAGCCGTCGTACACCGATTATAACGGCGGTTGGGATCCATCTCTCGCTGAGTATGCCCCTCTTGCTTTCTTTGCACCTCCAATCGCTTTGGCCATGCTACCGTGGACAGTTATGTTCCAAGCCGGCGCATTCCCCACAAAGGTTGGCGCTTGGCTACAAGACGAAATGTCTGCCATCGCCGGCTCAATATCTGTTAGTCCTAATAACGAATGGCAAAAAGCCGACTCGTGGACAAACTCATTAGAAGATATGGATATGGGCGGTTTGTTTGGCGCAGATCTTGATATGGTTAATTTGCCGAATCTGGGATATGACATAACAATGAAGGCGTCGGTTGATAGCGATGGAGTCATGGCCGGCATTAAGTTTACCGCTGAAGGGCGTAAAGCCGACCCGGATTTGAAAATCTCATTCAGTGACAACGCTGCCGGCATGGCTTCGGGCCCTAACGGCGGCAAGTCGAGCTATGGCTATGGCTATGACATTCAGGCCTACTTCTCCGATCTATATGAGACGGAAGACGGTGAGGTTGTCAATAGAAAAAGCGACAACATGAGAATCAAAATCGTTAATCGTTACAACCTTAACGCCAGAACTAATGTGGCTGCAGAGGCTGATGTGGTCGCAGATCCCGCCGCGACCGGCAACAGCGGCACTGGCAATGACTTGCCAGATGAGGATAGCGAGGTGGGCTCAAGCGGCGCGCTGGATGAAAGCGTCCAATACGAGGATGCTTACGAGTTCTTAGCAGTTGATGATACTTTAACTGGAATCAGTGATACCATCGCACAAACTTTAGAGAATTATCCGAATTTCCTGTCGTCATTTCAATCTAAGACGGACTATACACCACAGACACTTTTGTTGACCGAGATGTTAGAAGATAATGGTCATGAAATTAATCCCTCCACTGTTAAGTCTCTTAGAGCTGATGTCATGAAAGACTTTTTGGCCACCATTCTGGGCACAATTGCCGATTCTGACGCCGATACAGACGAAACTGCATGGTCTTATGGCGCCCAAATTGATGGACTAACAGAAGAAGACATTGAATATGGCGTCAACGAAGGCGGGTTTACAGTTTATAACGACACCGATTACTCAAATAAAGATATGGTGCTAGGAATGAGCCGAAACCAGTACGATATGGAACAAGCCGGCACACCCGAACTTACTCGCGTGTTTTATCTTGATCCTGCAAAGTTCGGTGGTAACTATGTGAATCCTCCACTTTATATTAAGCCCTTGAAGCCGTTTGGGTGGATGGGTGTTATAGACGCGTTCTTCCCCGAATTGAGTCCCTGCAAACCCCAGTCTACTGATCTTATTGACTTTGGCCAGATTCAAGATGAAATGGATAAAATATACCCATCCTTATCCGAAGATGAGCGTCTGAAAAGCGATCCTGATTGCATCTTAGAAGTTCCATACAATAGAATTCTAGACCGTTCAGCCAAAGCCGGCTTATACGGTTTGATTATAGCAGCTATTCGAATTCATGTGAGTGCACATATGATCAAATCGTTGCCAACGTTTACTAAGTTCTCCCCCAAATTCCCAGATTTGTTTGGTTCTGCCTACGCTTCTTACATTGTTGAAAACATGGAAGAGGGCTTTTTAGACGCACAGCCAGCTTTCTGGGAAGTCTTTAACACATTTAAAGATACTGAATTCTGGTATACGTTCTTAGAGATGTGTGTTCAAATGTACAATTTGCAAATTGATGCCGGCCTAACAAATCCATCACCAGACGTTTTAGAGTCACTTTTTAGACTTAATGATTTGCAACAAGATTTCCTTTATCCCGATAAAGAAGACCTGAAAATAGCTAAAAAGACAGACGATGCCAGCACATTCCAGACTCTAAAAAGTTATCGTATGGATAAAAACTTGGAGGCTATCAGAGCCACAGAAGAAGATGCGAAGCTTGTTATGAAAGAATTAGTAAAACAGCAGTTAGACTACATGTCCGCCAAACTGGAAAAGAACTTTAGTAGATTGAATTTAGCTCCGGACATTGTTGATATGGGATATTATGTTTTAGAAACCATGGTTGCCGGCAGCGAACTCACACTCAATTCGGCAATAAATCCAAATGGTACATTTAAAGCTGTTTATGGAGACCTGCCAGAAGTTCCTTACGAGGATAATGAAGATGCTGACGAACCATATTATACTTATGGCGCTGAGCTTGTCGTCGAAGAAGACAACGACGATTCAGGCTTCGAGGCCGGCCAAGAATATATTGGGTATTACCATGTACATATTGATGAAGATTATGCAAAGGTTTATATGGCCGGCGAATATCATACTGAAGACGCGCACGATCTTCTGAAGCCGATAGCCAACATTATTACTGTTCCAATAGGGAACGTTAGCGATTATGGCACAGTCTCAGCAACAAGCGATACATCCAAGCCGCTGATACTTGAAAAGTATATTTCTATTGACGGCACTCATTACACCCCCGACTCCGCAGTGGCAGTAATAGCTGGAAACGATTCTGACGTATTATTGTCGGAAATTTACCCGGGCAGCATGCGGATAGTTGAGAACGATAAAGGTGAAGCTGTTGGTATTGAGGGCGAATTGGGCGTGAGATATGGCTTGCGATTGCGCTTGGACATTGAAGGCACTGCTCATACTATAATGACAGCAGAAATAGACGCTTTAGATTTGAAAGTTAAAGACTTTCGCACTTTAACGGGCGATAGCAAAAACCTTTTGTGTCTTATTAACATAATAAAAGAAAGCGACGAGTTTCAATTGCTCACACGATATATCTTTGGTTCAGCACACCTGCTATCCATAGCAGCTATATACAACGATATGGGTATGCTGCCATCTATCGGTGAAGTAACAGTCGCAAATGGCGAAACAAAATTTATGGGTAACCCATTCTATGATTCTAAGAACAAGCCCGGAATGTGGAAGGAAACAAAATTTGTTGATGATGATCCTAGCTTGGGTGTCGAAAGCGTTTCGCTTGCTTCTTATGAGACTGACAATCCGGGCTCTGGCGACAATACTGACGGTGCTTGGGCTTCTAAGAAAAATCGTTCCCCCGGACTTTTAGGCGGTATAGGCGTTATGGAGTGGGACAATTGGGATCGAGAATTACTCACTAATTCTAATTCGAGAATTAAAAAGATATTCAAAGCTTATTATTATTCTCGCAATTTCGACCCCGATCAGATTGGAAAATCAACTGATGGCGGCCCGGCTGCAGTTGCCTTTAAAAAGCTGCGCGGAGCCCTTACCCCGGCGCCGGGACGACAACTTATACCATGGTGGCAGCGTAAGAGACTTAAAAGTAATCCGTTTAATGCTAACGATGAATTGTGTGAAAAGAAAGATGTGTGATAATTATAAGAAAGGAAATGCTTTTTAATGTCCAGTTACGCGCCATCACTACCAATAACCCGAGATTCAGCCGATGGTTTTAGAGTTATCAGAGATTTTCCTACGATGGTTAAACAAAACTTGAAAATGTTGCTGCTGACTATTCCGGGCGAAAGAGTAATGGATCCAGATTATGGTGTCGGCCTGCAAACTTTTTTATTCGAAGCATTTACAGGAAATACATATAGTAAAATGGATGACACCATTAGAACACAAGTAACGCTATATATGCCTTACGTTAATATCGAGGACATAATGTTTAGCGCCGCTGATCAAGATTCTAATATTTTGAATGTTGCGTTGAAGTATTCGATTCCTCGAATAGGCGCGGCAGATTTATTAGAAATTACTATTTAAAAATTGAGGGTTTTTTATGTCAGATGACCAGAAAAAGATAGTTCCTATTGACTACACACATAGAGAGTTCCAAACGATCCGCAACGATCTTATACAAGTAGCGGAAAGACTGTACCCGGATTCCTTCAGAGATTTTAGCGAAGGTTCGTTCGGAGCAATGATGGTTGACGCTGTTGCGTACGTAGCTGATCAATTGAACTTTTACTTAGATTACAACGTCAACGAGGCGTTTTTAGATACCGCATACCAATACGATAATATTGTTCGTCACGGCCGCGCTCTGGGCTACAAAAACCGCGGACGCCCTTCGACCTTCGGAACAGTTTCAATGTACGTTCTGGTGCCTGCTAGCGCCACTGGTATCGGTCCTGACCTTAGATACACACCCATTCTCAAAAGAGGTAGCCGATTTAGCACCACATCTGGTCTAAACTTTGTTTTAACCGCCAATGTGGATTTTGCAGCACCTCAAAATGCCATCGTTGCGGCAAGAACCAACACAATTACCGGCGCCCCCACATATTATGCTGTTAAAGCATACGGAAATGTTGTGTCCGGCCACTTTACTCGCGAGCAAATTAAAATTGGAGCTTTCGAAAGGTTTAAAAAAGTAGGTATCTCTAATCCCAACATGAGTGAAATTATCTCGATTACCGATGCAGAAGGTAATGAATATTACGAAGTGGACTACCTTTCTCAAGACATGATCTTCAGAGAAGTGCCTAACATGAATTTCAAAAATGACAACGTTCCATCAATCTTAAAGCCATATCTGGTATCAAGAAAGTTTGTTGTAGAGCGCGGCAGAACCAACACAGTAATCCAATTTGGTAGTGGCAAGGCCGCCGGTACCAATGTTATTGCGGACCCCGGTGCTGTAGCTATGGATATTTATGGAAAAGACTATATCACTGACACCACATTCGACCCCACACGCCTAAGCGAAAATGAAAGCTACGGCATTGTGCCATCTAATACAACACTTAACGTGGTATATCGAATTACTAACCCAACAAACTCAAACGCAGCCGTCGGCACTTTAAATGAAGTCGGAAACAGTGTTTATGAATTTAGCAACCCACAAGACCTTGATTCAGGATTGATGACCGAAGTTAGACAGTCACTTGAGGTTAGCAACGAAGAACCAATAACCGGAAATGTCTCAGAACTGACGTCTGGTGAAATTAAAAGAAAAATCTTTGACACCTTTCCTACGCAAAATAGAGCAGTGACACAGGCCGACTATGAAAATCTTTCATATCGCATGCCAGAGAAGTTTGGTGCGGTCAAACGATGCTCCGTTCAGCGCGACCCGGATGAGCGAAAACGCAATTTGAATATGTATATTATGTCAATTGATTCGTTTGGCCATCTTATGAAGGCTAATAATTCTATTAAAAAGAACTTAAAAACTTGGCTAAATCAACATAGAATGATTAATGATACAATCGATATTCTTGATGCACACATTATCAACTTCGGTATTCAGTACATTGTCAGGCCCAAGACTGGAGTTGACAAGTATGATCTATTGGAGGCTTGTACTCAAGCACTTCGTAATAAGTTCCAAACACATGCGCATATTGGTGAACACCTTAGCATAGCGGAACTTTATTCAGAGCTGAACANGGTATCGGGAGTGTTGGAAGTGTCACAAGTAGCAATTGTTAATAAGGCCGGCGCCAATTATTCCGCAGTTAGCTTCAATATTAATGAAAACACAGCACCAGATGGCTCTTACGTTATAGTGCCCAAGAACGCAGTAATAGAATTAAAGTTTCCAGCCACAGATATCAAAGGAAAGGTTAAGTAATGGCAATCAAAAGATATAAAGCCACAGCAGACACCACTATTGTCAACGCATTTAAGCCAAATTTGCAAATACGGGGCACAGGCTCCAATATGGGTATGGCAGATATCATGGAAGTATTTTCGATTTACGGAAGAGCTACCTCGGGCTCGCAGGAGCTTTCCCGTGCTTTAGTGAAATTTCCCACCGCAACTATTTCTTCAGACAGAACAGCCGGTACAATCCCGGGAAGTGGAAGTGTAAGCTTTTACTTGAGACTCTATGGGGCTAAGACTTCTCGTACAGTACCTCGCGATTTCAAGATGGTAGTGAATCCCATATTTACAGATTGGCAAGAGGGTGTCGGCTTGGATCTGAACACATATAAAGATGAAACAAAAGGCAACACCGGCGCCAATTGGATGAGCGCATCAAACACTGCCGGCTGGAATTCGGTTTCTGGTGGTGGAGATTGGTTGTCAAGCTCGGCCGACTATCGGTATGAGCAAACGTTTGAAACCGGTCTAGAAGATTTAGAGATTAACATAACCCCCTTGGTTGAAAGATGGGTTAAGGGCGCCGGAGCCGGCGGCATTGCAAACTATGGTGTGGGGGTAAAGTTATCTTCGAGTTATGAAGCTCGCGCCACAGCCTCAGTCGGCACCGATCAGAGCGTGCAGAACAACCGCACGGGTGCCACAAAATCCTATTATACTAAACGATTCTTTGCAAGAGGCTCACAATACTATTTCAAGCGCCCTGTTATCGAAGCCCGCTGGAACAGTGTGCGAAACGATGATCGAGGAGACTTCTACTACAGTAGCTCCTTAGCCACTGCAGCAGAAAATATGAATACCTTGTACTTATACAACTATGTGCGAGGAGAACTGAGAGATATCCCGAATATCGACAATGGCGATCCCATATTTGTTAACATATATTCGGGCACGTTAGACAATTCGGCGCCCAGTGGCACTGCTTTAACACAGGTATTATACACCCCACAAACCGGCGGCTGGGCATCCAAGGGTGTTTACACCTGTTCCGTGGGTATAGCAGCAGCATCAACTGTGGTTAGCCCGCTGTTTGATGTATGGTATTCGGGCAGTATTCAGTATTTCACAGGTTCAATCAAGCCGAATGTGTTGAGTGCAGCCCAAACTGTAGCAAAACCGGTCTACTTTATGAATATTACAAACCTCAAACAGAACTATAGAGGTAACGAGACCGCCAGATTCAACCTATACATCAGAAATAAAAACTGGGATCCGACCATTTACACGGTTGCAAATAACGATCCAGAGGTGCTTACGATTGCCAGCGCTTCATACCGGGTCTTTCGAATTTTAGATGCATATGAGGCAATCCCATATGGAACAGGCTCTGATATGTGTACGTCGCTCTCTCATGATGTATCCGGAAACTACTTTGACTTTGATATGTCCCTTTTACAGCCCGGATATCAGTACGCATTTAAATTCTCTTTCTATGATCCAGCACTGGTATCATGGTCCGAGCAGTCAGAAGTATTCAAGTTCCGAGTAGAAGATTATGAGTATTAAAAAACTTTTTGATTCAACAAACAAAAACAGAAATTATCTTTCCGATACAGACACTAAGGACGCTTTTTCAGAAGTAGAATCCGCAAGAAACGTACGTGCGGTTACAAAAAAACAAGATCACCTAACTCCACAAATAGATTTCTCTGAGCCAGCAAACTTCGTAAAATACGGTTCGGCTTACTTATATTACAAATCGGCTATAGAACACATCTACGACTATTACCCGTATGATGGCTCAGATGCTGAGATTAACGAGTACTACAACAACCTTCTTGGTATTGAAAAGTACATCTATAATAACTTATATCCCAAAACTAACGGATATGTCCATCTATCTGCCGGCGGCTGGGGTACCCGCACCGGTGCAATTGATTCTGGTTATGGTATGCCAACGACTGCAGAGTATATTAAGCTATCCGGCGGACCACACACCTCTTCTTACACAAAATTAGCCGACGCGTTCAACAACCCCACAGATAGTAGGTTCCAATCATCCAACTTATATGAACAAAACTTATATTTAACTGGTGGCTTACCTTCCAATTACGCTACTGGCTCTAGAATTTCCAACCTTGAAAGCAACTTTAACAATGGAGTAACTGTAGAGTTTTGGCTGAAGAAGGATGGCTTTGATACAGCGAAAACAGAGAAAGAAGTTGTCTTTGACATGTGGAATAANAACGCATCTAGTTCTGTACACTATGGCCGCCTCCGAGTTGAATTAACTGGCGCCGCAGCCGGCTCACCATTCTTAGTTACAGTAATGTCAGGTACATCTGGAGTATATCAAGAGTCTATTGGTCAATCGCTTACAAAAGCCTCCTTAACCTCTTACGGATTTTACTCACTTTCTTTCTACAACGATGGCACAAACTTCATTAGCAAGTTATATGTTGATGGTGCTCTTAACGACACCCACACGCACGCCAGCAATATAAAAACACTTAATCCCAAGGGACTGCAGGCTACAATTGGTGCCCTTATTACGAGCCCCTCCGGCACAAGTGCACCAGCGTACGCCGGTAAACTCAGTGCATCGATGGACGAGTTTAGATTTTGGAAGAGCACGCGAAATTCTAGTGAAGTTGCTCGATACTATAGATCGCAAGTCAGAGGCGGTACGAACACCGACATTTCTAATACCACATTAGGCGTCTATTACAAATTTAACGAAGGCATAACAGGCACCTCAAGCATCGATAACACCGTTCTTGATTACTCAGGACGTCTCAGTAACGGTTCTTGGACCGGCTACTCAACAACATCCAGAAACACCGGCTCCATGATCGTGTTGGGAAGTGCAGCAGATAGCGAGTATTTGGACCCAATTATCTATTCAGAAAATCCCCAAGTAGGAGATTTACAAACTTCGTTAGAAGCAAAGGGAACTTGGTACGACGCCAATAATAACAGTACTTTCATCAACCTGATGCCTTCATGGATTTTGGAAGATGCAGAAAAGCCTGATGATGACGTTAGAATGATTTCTCACATTGTCGCAACTTACTTTGATAAATTAGCATTGCAGATTGAAGCAATACCCAAATTCAAACACACGACATACACCAGTGCATCTCACGAAGCTCTGCCCTTCGCCCAACACCTGCCTCAGTCATTAGGCTTATATGCCCCCGAAATCTTTGTAGAATCTGAAGTTATGGAAAAGTTCCTTAACCGATCACAAGACAAACTGTTCCAAAATGATGTAGCAGAAGTAAAGAACTTAATCTACTTGAACCTTTATAACAGTCTTGCGGGAATCTATAAAGCCAAGGGAACTGAAAAAGCAGTTAGAAATGTTTTAAGATGTTTTAACATCGATGATCGAATTGTTAAACTAAAGACATACACCGATGGTCAGGTATTCCGACTCAAGAACAATTTAGAATTAACAGTAGCCAACAACTCATATGTAAACTTAAATAACGACTCCAATTTAGCCGGCGTAGTCTTCCAGAAAGCTGATTCCTCTAACGCAAATTCATTAGGATATATATCGGGCACTTACTTAGATAGTCGCGAAGACCGGTATGGATTTTCTGCTGAAGCTAGTATTATATTCCCGTGGTATGAGGCCAGCGATGAAATAGTAGACAGAAATTACATAAGCTCGTCACTGTTCGGAATGTGTGAGGCAAATACTTCTTCTGCGAACAACACAGCCTTTTTAGCAGTAGACAATGCCAACTTTCAAGTTCACGCAGTTAGAGATCAGGCTTGGTCTAAGAACGTTTATTTCCGCTTATCATCATCCAATACACCCTTCCCATTCCCTGAATTAACAAGTAGCACATATTTTGATGTTTACAGCAACAATCAATGGCATTTTTCTGTCCGGCTGAAGCCTTCAAATTATCCAATTTCCGATATGGTGACCGGCTCTGACACCTACAGTTATATATTAGAGTTCCGCGGCGTAAGTGCAGTCAACGAAACTGTACAGGACTCGTTTAAACTCACAGCCTCTGTAGATCAGTCCACCGGCGCCAGCTTCCTTAAGTCTGCTAAGCGCATGTATGCGGGCGCCCAACGCACCAATGTCACAGGAACATTGGTTAATCGTAGTGATGTCAACATTACTAACTTAAAGTATTGGACGTCGTATCTAAACGACAACAACCTAGACCAACACCTGTATGACATGAATAACGCAGGCATTTCAGGCTCTTATAAACCACTATCCCCGCTTGATCCGCTATTAAAACAAGTAGACGCAGTCGGAGCAAACACCCTTGGGTTACACTGGACCTTTGATAATATCACAGGTTCAGATTCATCTGGCAATTTTTACTATGTTTCTGATATGAGTTCAGGCTCGTCAGAACTGCGCGATAACTATGGTTGGGTCGGTGGCATCACAGGTTACCAGCACACCGGATATGGGTATGGGTTTAAAGCAAGTAATACCAGCGTTGTCAAAACGGAGCCATATAACACATTAAAGTTTATTGATCCAGAGTCAGTAGTCTCATCCGAAATGATCAGCATTGTTGGGGAAGAACAAATACTTTACGGTATTGATCAATCACCGCCCAAATACTACCATGTTATTGAAAAAAGCATGTATCAGGCAATTTCGGAAGAAATGTTGACATTCTTCGCCGGCGTGATTGATTTTAATAATGTGATTGGTGAGCCAGTCAACAGATATCGCGGCCGCTATAAGGCCTTAGAGAAGCTTAGGGAGGTCTTTTTCCGGAAGGTTACAGAGACGTCTAAGGTAGAAAAATTCATTGAATATTATAGATGGTTAGATGATGCTATAGCAATTATCATATCACAATTGATGCCGGCATCCGCTGGGTTCGTTGATGATGCATATAATATTGTAGAAAGTCACGTGTTAGAGCGTAACAAATACAAAGCACAATTCCCAACTATAGAGTTTGTATCACCCGAACCCGAATTTCCAATTATGGGCATCAACGAGATGCTTTACAATTGGCGCGTTGAACATGCACCGCTTTCCAATAAGCAAAATGAAGGCGCCAAATGGTGGCTGTTGCGTGCAGATCGATTGCTTGACGAGGAGATTTCATCCGGAAACACCGATATTGATCGCCAGAGAGAGAATATTCGTGAAACTGCACACGCAGTCAACGCACAAACTTCTTCGGCCTTTGTCACGGCCACTGGAGTGTCTTATCAAGGCAGCGTAGATGTTCTGCGAACTCTGGCGCGCCCATATAAATTTGGCGTACTCCGTCGCCAAGTCTTGAAAGGTGGAGTAAACTTTCAAGATACCAAGAACATAGCATTCACATATAATGCATTGCGCCCGGATGGACCGGTCAACACCGAAAATGGTGTCTTTGTGCCACTTAACGTCATGGTCGCCTTTACTGATGATATAGTAAAAGAGCCTGACTCGATTGACAATCTCGAATTGAAGGCTAAAACTCGCAAGTACTTCCGAGTACAACACGGTAGAGACTTCCAAGAGGGTCTCGGGTATTCAAACGTTAAATCATCCTATGCCTTCCCTTTCAATATTCTTAGCTCTTCAGTCAAAACTGGCTATAACAAGCAGGTTGTAGATAAAGTTAGCGGAAATATTGAGATTACCAACGTTCACAATGATGTATACGGTGAAGATATGGAAGTCCCAATGCAGGGCCCTTTCACCAATTATGCTGTCGGTGGTCATCAGTCCCGCCATGTGCCTATTAATAAGGGCACTGACACCTACTTAAATCGCCCAGAAGCTTGGAAGATCCTTCTCGACAGTTGTGCCGTAGTGAACGGCGTTTCCGGCGCTATCGGCATGACCGGCCCAGATTATCCATGGCCCGAGTCTAACACAAAACAGGTTACAGTCACAGACGTGACTGGCGACTACCTTAATAACACCAAGGGCACACACTGGCCCGATACCACCACAGTACAAGGCAATTGTTTAGTAATCCCGTCCACCGTTGGTTCGCCACAATTGCCGGCCGCATACGATCTTTTGTTCGACAACAATATGACTGGCTCGGGAACATCATTCCCGACTTGGACCTTTTCAGCATGGATCAACCCAAGCGCCTCAAACGCAGATCGAACAATTTGGTCAGCCGGCTCCGCCAACGCGAGTAGCGGCCCGATTCACCAAATAACAGTCGAGATGGACGAGTCATTAAGATACGCGTTTAAGTCATCCCAAAATGTCGGCAGTGGCAACATCAGAACAGTTTATTGGGAGACATCAGCGAGCGCCATTACTAATGGCACTTGGCAGCACATCGCGGTTTCCTTGACAGGTACCGTCGGAGCCATGACAACAACTACGTTACCTACCTTCTATATCAACGGCGTGAGTCAATCGTGGGACGGCGCCACATCACCATCCCGCACAGACCACTATAACAACTTGCCAGATGCTCGAAACCTCAAATCAAACTTCCGCAGCCATGCTGCACTAGATATTTATGGCCCAGTTATATTTGGTGGAGATCTGGACTCTGCCAACAGCCACGAATATCAAGGCTCAATGGATGAAATTGCGATATGGAACCGCAAGCTTACCAATTTAGAAGTTGCCCAAGTTTATAACAGTGGTTCACCATGTGTGCTAACGTCGAGCAATTCCCCACAATCAGCTTCTCTTGCTGGTTGGTGGCGCCTCGGCGATGCATCTGGCGATGCTATCAACACCGGCGCATCCGCTCCCGATCAAATTTCCGCAGCGAACGTTCTTTATGATCAAATTAGTTCCGCTTCCTTCTTACCAACAGCACTCGCCGGACAGAACCAAGGCCTATCGATCTCTACTGATAGAATTTTGACCGGTTGCGACGACCGCGTGTACACTACTCGCCTTGTAGGTCCACAACCTTATCCGATGACTGGCTCCGAACGTGCGGTATACTACCGAGACTTTACGGCAAAGACACCGTATGTATTCAAGAACATTCTGATGAGAACTGGCTCAACCATTCTCGGAAATTACCAACACAACTATGAAGTGGTGTCAAGCGTTGGAGCTTATTCTAACCCGCGCGCCTTCGTCGAAAACCCGCCTACGCTGCCTACAGAAGTTACTCAAAACCCTGCCGCAACTCAAGGTCGTACAATTTTAAGTGTACGTCGTGAGCAAGATAACCATTTCCAATTTACGCCCGACTATGCTGTGCCGTATTTCCATGACACTGCGAGTGCAAACAAATCTATTATTAGACAGAGATTCTCCAATCCGGGTGGTGTAGAAACTCTTGGACAGGGTTATGGAGATATTAGATCTGATGAATACAGCGTATATAACGCTTGTAATTACCGCAACTTGTCGGTACTCCGCCCATTCCAAAACATGTCAGGCACAGTGTCTGAAGCTACCGGTTCCGGAACACCCGGCATTCGAGTGAGTGATATTAACGGCCAAGATTTTGGATTGCGCTTCAACCTCACTCAGCACGCAGGAAGGTTTGGTAGAAACTCGCTACTCGTAACCAACCCCGGCGCCTCGTACGAGCAGCCGGCCTCAATGGTCAAGGACAACCGGAATCCACTGAGAGTAATTAGACAAACCGATGAAGGTGTATACTTTACATCGTCACAATATGACAATTACTGGGTTCAACATCAAATTCCACGTTCAGATCGACAGTATGCTTGGATTACAAGCTCACTTGCATACGAAGGTCTTTACGGAGGCATGAGATACTGGGGCTATGCCCCCACACATGGTGTAAGCGAAGGCATGTACTCCAGCTCTGCTACAGGGTTTGATAGCTATTTTCCCTTTGCCAGCAGCAGCGCTGTCCTCGGACCCGGGGGAACTGCCTCTATTTACCAGCCGGCCTTGGACTTGAATATCTATGTAATAGACTCCGTCGACGCATCCGATGACAACACACTTGGATTCCCGACTTCCGATAACATCGTCAGTGCTTATGCAAATGACACATTACTGAACGAATATTCCATTAATCCAGCGACCACACTTAATGAGGCCGACTACTTTAACTTGCTCATGACCAAACGTAAGAATACGTTCGGTTACCGCGGCAATCCGCTTGTTGGGCCTGTCGCCCCGGCCGTATTGCGGAAGCACCGCCGAGAAAACACATACAGTTTTGTTTTCAACGAAAGCACAGGCGTTGAGCAGTATATGGTACGCCCAGTGTCTAATCGCACCCAGCCTTTATTAATCAATGTAGACATCGAAGGTAACAATGAAACTCTGCAAGCTTCTTATAACCTAGAGCACCTTTACTTCGGAAATGAAGACTTAGATCAAAAGTTGGTCCCAGATCTGGGAGCAACAACTCAAACTAGTGCCGGCCAGACTATAGCGCTAGCCAACAGCTCAGATTCGTACAATCTGAATTGGATCATCTATAGAGAAACCTTGTTCCCGGCTGCTAAAAACGAGTTCTTATCTAGTTCAGCCACACGAGTAGGATACGACAACCTATATTGGAGAAACAGCCCGCTGGCTCGCTACCGACTTAATGCGACTGCATACCTTACTAATTCATATGGCAACGTTGTTAGCCAAAGCGTGTGGCCTCTTGATGCCCCGCTTGGGTTCCTTACACGCAGTTCTGTACCCCAGCAACAGCCCACGGCCGGTGGAATGAAGGAATGGACATTCGCCGCCTCCAACTCTGCGGGTGAGCTTCAGAATGAATACTACCAGAATGCTCCGGACTCCACAAACAGTGTGTACACCTT